>OGJK01000064.1_pt1 | contig 109580 bp, 111 predicted proteins | sample 1571961 | NCBI WGS metagenome assembly OGJK01 (sample SAMEA2582120, study PRJEB24529) | metagenome | biome: Human gut stool | place: China | collected 2011 | reverse complement strand
GCGTGGACTACCAGGGTATCTAATCCTGTTTGCTCCCCACGCTTTCGAGCCTCAGCGTCAGTTACAGACCAGAGAGCCGCTTTCGCCACCGGTGTTCCTCCATATATCTACGCATTTCACCGCTACACATGGAATTCCACTCTCCCCTTCTGCACTCAAGTCTAACAGTTTCCAAAGCGAACAATGGTTAAGCCACTGCCTTTAACTTCAGACTTATTAAACCGCCTGCGCTCGCTTTACGCCCAATAAATCCGGACAACGCTCGGGACCTACGTATTACCGCGGCTGCTGGCACGTAGTTAGCCGTCCCTTTCTGGTAAGTTACCGTCACTGTGTGAACTTTCCACTCTCACACACGTTCTTCTCTTACAACAGAGCTTTACGATCCGAAAACCTTCTTCACTCACGCGGCGTTGCTCGGTCAGGGTTGCCCCCATTGCCGAAGATTCCCTACTGCTGCCTCCCGTAGGAGTCTGGGCCGTGTCTCAGTCCCAGTGTGGCCGATCACCCTCTCAGGTCGGCTATGTATCGTCGCCTTGGTGAGCCGTTACCTCACCAACTAGCTAATACAACGCAGGTCCATCTACTAGTGAAGCAATTGCTCCTTTCAAGCATCTAACATGGGTTAAATGCTGTTATGCGGTATTAGCTATCGTTTCCAATAGTTATCCCCCGCTAGTAGGCAGGTTACCTACGCGTTACTCACCCGTTCGCAACTCTTCCAACTTTAGCAAGCTAAAGTCTTCAGCGTTCTACTTGCATGTATTAGGCACGCCGCCAGCGTTCGTCCTGAGCCAGGATCAAACTCTCATTTAATCTTGTTCTCATTCTGTCACTGACAGATTTATCGTTTTTGACAGGTTACTTCCGTAACCCGCACGTTTGGTTCGTATTGTTCAGTTTTCAAAGGTCTTTGTCTCTCACGAGACAACTTCTATATTCTATCAAATCTGAAACCCTTTGTCAACATCTTTTTTTAAGAAATTTTCAAGCTCTTTTCAAATTTGTTACCGCTGCCCTCTCGAACAACAGCTATATTAGTTTAGCATTTCTTTAACGCTTTGTCAAGAAGTTTTTTGAACTTTTTTCAAAGCCTTTTGAAATGTTTGCTGCTTCAAACAACAGCTTATTTAGTATACTAAACTTTATTTCCTCTGTCAACAGCTTTTTTAGCTTTTTTTGATTTATTCTAGCCACTTTTATATTAGCAGCTAATAAGCCCGTTTTTAAGCGTATTATTTGAGAACTACTTTTCTATTGGGAGATAAAAAAAGAAGGCTCTATGAGCCTTCTTTTGTCTTTTTTGACTGTTTTCTACCTATTATGTAGATTATTCTTCAGAATCATCCATTTTTTCTTTGACTTCATCATATGAAAGAGCATGTGCTTCTTCTGTATCATTTTCTAATTCTTCAGGAACTTTACCTGTTTCATAGATAGATTTAATTTGTGCAGCATCAAGTGTTTCATATTTAAGAAGTGCTTCAGCAATAAGTTTATGGGTTTCACGATTATTATTGATAATATCAGCCGCTCTATTGCGTGCTTCATTTAGAAGCGCACGAACTTCATCATCAATCATTTGTGCTGTTTGAGGTGAGTATGATTTTTCTGGTGAAACTTGACCTGCCATAATAGCATGATTACCCTCATATTGGACTGGGCCTAGTTTTTCACTCATACCATATTCGGTTACCATGGCACGAGCCAATTGAGTTGCTTGTTCAAAGTCATTTGATGCACCAGTTGTTTGAGCATTAAAAATAATTTCTTCTGCAACACGTCCACCCATCAAACCAGCTAATTGTTCTTTAAGATCAGACTTAGAGTGTAACATTTGATCTTCTTTTGGAAGAGCAATCATGTATCCACCAGCACGTCCACGAGGGACAATTGTAACTTTATGGACAACTCGAGCACTTGAAAGCACTAAACCAACAATTGTGTGTCCAGCTTCATGGTAAGCAACCATTTCGCGTTCACGTTGTGAAATAGTACGGTCTTTCTTAGAAGGACCTGCAATAACTCTATCTTCGGCTTCATCAATATCTGAAGCATCAATTTTAGTTTTATTACGACGTGCAGCAACCAAGGCAGCTTCATTCAAGACATTTTCAAGATCAGCACCGACAAATCCAGGGGTTTGTTGTGCAACAACTTTTAAGTTAACATCTTCTGCCAATGGTTTGTTTTTAGCATGTACTCGAAGAATAGCTTCACGTCCTTTAACGTCTGGACTTCCTACAAGAATCTTACGGTCAAAACGCCCTGGACGTAAAAGAGCAGGGTCTAGGACATCGCTACGGTTAGTTGCGGCAATAACAATGATGTTTTCGTTTCCTTCAAAACCATCCATTTCAATAAGGAGTTGGTTAAGAGTTTGTTCACGTTCATCATTTCCGCCACCCATACCAGCACCACGTCTGCGACCAACAGCATCGATTTCATCGATAAAGATAATCGCACGTTCAGCTTTCTTAGCATCTTCAAAGAGTGATCGAACACGACTCGCACCGACACCCACAAACATTTCAACAAAATCAGAACCTGAAATTGAGAAGAATGGGACGCCAGCTTCACCAGCAACAGCTTTCGCAAGTAATGTTTTACCTGTTCCTGGAGGGCCTTCAAGAAGGACTCCGGCTGGAATACGAGCACCAAGTGCTTTATATTTCTTAGGATTTTTCAAGAAATCAACAACTTCAACAAGTTCTTGTTTTTCTTCCTCTGCTCCAGCAACATCTGAGAATCTTACTTTAACATCACCTTTATTTTGTGACTTAGCACGATTCTTACCAAAACTCATCGCACCACGTGCACCATTACCACCTTGATTCATCATCATGAAGAAGAAGGCAATCACTAAAATAAGTGGAAGATAAGTTAGTGCCAAAGATAGCCAAGCTCCGCTTGAACTTTCTTGCTTAATGTTTACATCAACGTCAGCTTTTTCAGCTGCTTTAGTAAGTGTATCAATAGAAGAATCACTTGGTAAAATAATTGATGTAAACTCAGTAACTGATGTTGAGTTATTTCCTTCTAAGAAAGGAAGAGAGGCACTTGATTTTGTCTTTTTAGGTTTCGAATACTTACCACTTACTTCAATAATGCTACCGTTTGGCTGGTAAGTAATCGATTTAATATCACCCGCTTTAATTTGTTTAACCAAAGTCGAGTAATTAATTTGCTGGCTTTGTGTACTTGTTCCTCTCAAATAGTATTGAAATGCGGTAATTGCCGCAATAATAACAAGAATATAAATAAAGGAATTTTTAACAAAGCCATTATTTTTGTTATTTTTCATATATAACTAACGACTTTCTACTAATTTGAATAGACTTCTTCTTTCAAAACGCCAACATATGGTAAATTACGGTAACGTTCAGCATAGTCAAGACCAAAGCCTACAATAAATTCGTTTGGAACATCGTAGCAGACATAGTCAGCTTCGATGTCAACAACACGACCTTCTGGTTTATCAAAAAGGGTTGCGATTTTTACTGAATTTGCTTTACGGTATTTGAACATATCACGAAGGTATTTTAGAGTACGACCTGTATCGATAATATCTTCGATAAAGACAACATCACGACCTTCAATGTTCGTATCAACGTCTTTAAGGATTTTTACTTCACCACTGCTTTTTACTCCGCCGTGGTAGCTAGAGACAACCATAAAATCAATTTCGACATGTGTGTCGATATGTTTAATCAATTCTGCCATAAAAGGTACAGAACCTTTCAAAACACCAATTAATAGAGGATTTTTACCTTCATAGTCTTTTGTAAGTTGTGTGCCTAATTCTTTGGTTTTGGCAATAATCTCCTCTTCAGAATACAACACTTTTTCAATATCTTGTTCAAGCATGACATCACCTATTTCTAATTTTTTCAATATACAATTTGCCCTCCATTATATCATGTTTAGAGGGTTTTCTCAAATAAGTTTTATCAGCAACCTGGACAAAAATAATTTTTCCATCCTGCTCGCCGATAATAGCATTAGCACGTTCTTGACTTGGAATTTTCTCATCGATAAAAAGCCTACGCAATTTTTTCGAAAAATCTCCAAAATCAATGCGGTCACCTTCCTGTCTTTTTCTCAAAAGAATAGGATTTAAACTGTAAATGGCTATGCCTTCCTTATCTTTGCTAACAAATTGAAATTGAAACTGACCATAATTGACTATACTGTTATATTCTAGCATCTTTTGAGCTAGTTCCCCATCGGTCTTAGGGCTGATTTTTTTCACTTGAAATGTTTCATAATCTTTAACTAGCCAGTAATCTGATTTCACATGATAGTTAGCATAAGATTTATTTCTTAAAAGATGCAACATTTCCTCAAACTGTCCATGAGACACTTGCAATTCAGGAAAGTTTTCAAGGTAATTTTGAAAAAGAAGGGCTTGAACTGCAGGAGTCTGAGCTAGAAATTGAGAACAATTTGTTGGATCAATATCCTTTGTTAAATCCTGAAAAGCTTGGAAAAGTTGCTGACTTTCATTTCCAAGATAACGAAGGGCTTGTTTAAATTTAGGATTTTCTTCCTCTAAAATTGGAAAATAATGATTCCTAATACGATTTCTCAAAAAATCTAAAGAGCGATTGGTATCATCCTCAAAGTGGAAGATATCAGGTAACTCTTTTTTAGAATATGCCAAAAATGGTCGAATCAATTCACCATCACCAAATGCATTCACGGTTTGCATTCCTGATAAATGGCGTAAACGACTGCCACGTAACAGTCGCATAAAAATCGTCTCAGCTTGGTCATCGGCATGATGTGCTGTTACAAGCGCTGTATAAGAATGCTCAGCCATCAACTCTTTAAAAAACTTATAACGAAAATCACGCGCAGCTGTTTCCGAAAAAGCCCCAGAAAAGTAGGCTACATAAATCGGAATTTGGTGCTCTTTTGCCCATTCTCGCAAATAAGCTTCTTCAGTGTCTGACTCAAGACGTTGTTTATGATTCACGTGAGCAATGGCAATATCTACTCCGAGTTTTTTTCGGTATATATACAAAAAGTGTAGCAGATTCATAGAATCTACTCCACCTGATACAGCTATTAAAACTTTTTTATGTTTGGCAAAATAAGCCTTTTTTTGAATTTCTTTTACTAATTTATCATACATAAGACATCACTTATTTTAAAATATTGTAAACGTCATTAGCGATATTTGAAATATCGTCGTAAGAAGCATTATTGGTAAAAATTGATAATATAAACGGTTGATCAGCGTAAACAATAGCAACGTCATGTCTGTAGTCGTAAGCATCACCAATTTTGTGAGCTACTTGGACATTAATATCTTTAGAGATACGTGCATTGTCAAAAGCAGTTGATGACAAATACGAAATGATTTCGCCATTTTGCTGATAAATAGCTTCCATTAAATCAGCAGCTGTTTTAGAAGACATTTCACGTGTCTTCATATCAAAATTAGTATTGGTTACAGCACTAATGTCTGAGGTGAAATGTTCACCATATTGTTTAGCGACATAATAACCTAAAATATTTGTCGCAACGTTATCAGAGTTCTGACAAACAGCTTTTAATAAATCTTCAACGCTGTAATCCTTATTATCAGCTGTTTTGCTAATTTTTCCACTACCGCTTGGGTTATAAGCTTTAGCAAAGGTATTCACATCAGCAGTGTATTTTAGTTTATCATCCATCTTAACACTGCCATCCTGAATTTTTTCTTCAACGTAATACAGTGTCGCTAATTTGGCAACACTAGCTGCATACATTGTTGTATCAGGATTAATCCCTGCTGTTTCTTGGGTTGACAGTTGTTTAACGTAGATGGAATAGTTACCTTTATTATACTTCTGATTGAGAACCTGCTGAACTTTTTCCATACGGTTATCAGTATCAGACAAAGCTTCTTCGCTAATCCATCCTTTACCATCAACTTTATAATAAGTTCCATGATGAGTTGTCGCTTTTTGTGAAACAGTAATTGCTGAATAAGCGTTTAAATCTGTCTTCACTTCTTGTGTTCCAACCACATATGGTGATTGATAAACTTGAAAGCCTTCCCTTAGCCAGTAGTTTTCTGACAGTGACTCTTGGCTAAGAATAACATCATCGTAAATCAACTGGCGGCTAGCTTCAATATAATTACCATCTGATAGCTCAAAAACAGGTTGAGAGTTATCATTAATCAGAATGCTAACAATATCCAATTGACTATTAGCAGCGATTGTTCTAGAAACAACTGTTAGATTACTATCTTTATAAATCTCGCTAGTTTTAGCAAGGACTGGATTTGATGGCACAGCATCAAAGTAAGTTGTCGCTACTGCCACACCAGCTGTCAATTGGTATTTTGCTGCATTACTTAAATCAACATTTTTTTCGGTACTAACAACAGAAAGAGAAGTCAAGAAAAATGGTATTAGCATCACTGCGAATAGTTTTTTCATTGGCTCCTCCTTTCATTCTTTTTTAGTTGATTGATGATTTTCTTCTCGTAATTTTTGATTTTCTTCAGCCAATTCTTCTAGCTTTTCATCAGAGCAAGCTAAAAATTTTTCAATAGTTTCGATTAAATTTTCCATATTATTTTGGTAATAAATTTGGCAATGGGTAAACCGTTTCGCCTGAGCGTGATAAATAATATTTTGCACGAGCATACTTTTCAACATAGTTCTCGTCTTTTAAGCGATTTGCCAAAACTTTTTCAGCGTCTGTTTCTACAACAAGATTGTCGTAAGTTTTCTGAAGTGACACAACTTTATCTTTACGCTCTTGTAATGTTTGGTAACTTTTAACTAGGTTGTAAGTTGGCAAAATAAACAACAACATAACAACAATCAAAATCCATCCCATAAAACGATTACGTTTACGATTTTCTTCTTCCATGTAACGTTTTTTGGTGTTTTCATCATTGATGTATTGATTGTTCAATTGAACGATATTAGGCTTCTCCATCCGCTTCTATCCTTGTTTCATTAATAATTTCATACATCTTAGTGGCGTCTTCTTTTTTGGTACTATCTTTCATTTCCAAAACGCGCACTGTCAGTAATTTATTTCCAAAACGAATTTCAACTTCGTCGTTAATTTTTAAATCAGTTGATGATTTAGCTAAGATACCATTTACTTTAATACGCCCTTTATCAGCTACTTCTTTAGCAACTGGACGGCGTTTTATAATACGGGATACTTTTAAATATTTATCTAATCTCATAATATTCTACCTCGCAATCTTTTCTATTTTATCACTTTTTTTCAGAAAATAGATGTTTTCAATCTGTTTGTTAAGATAATGTAATAAAAAGAGAGCTTGCGCTCTCTTAGTTCTACTAAAGTTAGATAGACGGTGTTTTAATAAAAAACTAGGGTAGAAACGACAACTCCAACAAAGAAAATAAGCCAAGTGACAGTTAACAAACTAAAGACAAACCACACCTCTCTAAAAAAGTTTATCTTAACCTTTTTCTCTGGATTAAAAAAATTGAGAATGTATGCATAAGTCTGAAGTTCGCGATTTTTTACAATATATAATATTTGAAAAAGAGAATAAGCAACTGGCATTACTAATAAAGTCAAAATGGCAACTACTTGCCCTTTATCAAATAAATAACGTGTTCCAAACACAACTGAAAAAATAAACCAAAAAATTCCTCCAAAGATAAGCCATTTCTTAAATTGCGACTGGTCCACCTGATGTTTCATAGTATCAACGTCTCCTTTAATTAGATGATCTAAGGAAACATCAAAATAATTAGCCATCAACAAAAGTGAATTGATATCTGGGTAAGTCTTGCCTCTCTCCCAATTAGAAATTGTTTGACGTGAAACATAAAGTTTTTCTGCTAGCTCTTCTTGAGAGACATTTTTTTCTTTTCTCAATTCAGCTAATCTGCGTTCAAGTTCCATTTTGACCTCCTTGACAATACCAGTCTAAATTTTACCAAAAAGTTTACCATAAAATCTCTTTGCTAAACTAGCTTTCTACTGTCAAAAGGCTTTGACATTTAGTCTTCTTTAGCTTTTCTAGCTTTAATCTCAGCTAGCATGCTACCAAATTTTTGGAGTTCTTCTAAAATTTCATAGTCCTTTTTACCTCTAACATTAAATGTAATTTCAATTCTACCTTGGTTCTCACCGATTCGAGCTTTCAAATCTGTCTTAGAAAGAGCCTCAAAATAATCTTGAGTCAAATAATGTTGTAGCGAAGCTTTTTCAAAACGCACCAAAAGATTATTATCTTTACGTTCAACAAGTTCTGTAAAAGCATTGTCCATGTATGATTTCACCAAACCAATTTCAAGAAGATAAGCGACCTGATCTGGGTATTCTCCAAAACGGTCAATCAATTCATCTTGTAAACTTTGGTAATCTTTAAGACTCTCAATTTCACGAATACGTTTGTAAATCTCAATTTTTTGACGCTCGTCATCAATGTACTCACTTGGTAGATAAGCATCAATTTGTAGATTAATCTCAGCATTACTCTTACGACGTGCCTGAGATTTACCTTGTTTCTTAGCAATCGCTTCTTCTAATAATTGAGAATACAACTCAAAACCGACAGAATCAATAAAACCGCTCTGTGAAGCACCTAAGATATTTCCTGCACCACGAATAGATAAGTCACGCATGGCAATTTTGAACCCAGAACCAAGCTCTGTAAATCCTTTGATGGCATCTAAGCGTTTTTCAGAGACTTCGGTCAAAATCTTATCTGGGCGATACATGAGATAAGCATAGGCAATACGATTAGAACGACCAACACGACCACGAAGTTGATACAAGGTTGACAAGCCCATGTGGTCAGCATTTTCAATGAACAAGGTATTGACGTTAGAAATATCAACACCTGTCTCAATAATCGTTGTGGCAACGAGAACATCGTAAACACCTTCAATAAAGTCCATCAAGGTGTTTTCAAGCTGAATTTCACTCATTTGACCATGAACAAATCCAATACTTGCTTCAGGCACCAATTCTTGTAACTCAGAAACCTTTTGATCAATCGTGTCAACGCGATTGTAAACGTAAAAAACTTGACCACCACGATCAATTTCACGAATAATGGCTTCGCGAATCAATCCAGGATTAGTTTCCAAGACATAAGTCTGAACAGGGTAACGATTTGTCGGTGGTGTTTCAATCACAGATAAATCACGGATACCAAGCATAGACATGTGAAGTGTACGAGGAATTGGAGTTGCTGTTAAGGTTAAAACATCAACTTTAGTCTTAAGCTCTTTTAATTTTTCCTTGTGTTTAACGCCAAAACGTTGCTCTTCATCGATAATAATCAAGCCCAAATCTGCAAACTCTACATCTTTTGATAACAATCGGTGAGTTCCGATAATAATATCAACTTGACCTTTTTTCAATTTTTCCAAAGTGGCTGTCTGCTCTTTTTTACTTTGAAAACGACTAAGTACATCAACCGCTACAGGATAATTCTCAAAACGCTCTGAGAAATTTGTAAAGTGTTGCTGAGCAAGCACAGTAGTCGGCACCAGAACGGCTACTTGTTTGTGGTCTTTAACAGCCTTAAAGGCGGCACGCATGGCAACCTCTGTTTTACCAAAACCAACATCACCAACCAAAAGTCGGTCCATTGGTTTTTCTTCTTCCATATCGTGTTTGATTTCTTTAATGGAACGAAGTTGGTCTTCTGTCTCTACGTAAGCAAAGTCGTCATCAAACTCTTTTTGTAAATCATCATCTGGTGAGAAGGCAAAACCTTTCAATTGACTGCGTTCCGCATATAGTTTCAACAAATCATCAGCAATATCTTCAACTTGTTTAGAAACTTTTTGTTTCGTTTTTTGGAAACGTCCATCGTTTAATTTATTGATTTTTGGTTCTTTACCATCTGCAGAAACATATTTTGATAGACTTTCAATTTGTTCTACAGGAAGAGAGATCGTTGAAGAACCTTGGTATTGAATGGTCAAATAGTCACGGTGTACCCCATGAATTTCAATAGTTTCAATCCCTAAAAATTGACCAATTCCGTGAACATGGTGAACCACATAATCACCCTTAGAAAGCTCATTGTAATCTTTCAAACGTTCTGCATTGCTGATATTTGATCGACGAATACGACGTTTGACCTTTTTATGATAAATTTCGTGCTCAGTGATTAAAACAATTTTATCGTCAGCAAAGTAAAAACCATTTGATAAATTACCGACTACTAATTGAGCTTGATGTTCTTGTAAATCATTTGCACCAACTATCGGCAAATCCAAACCATATTCTTGCAGGTTCTCTTGCAGACGTTCTAAACCATGCTGCGTGTCTGATTGAACTAAAATAGTGGCTCTTGATTTTTGATAACGATTAATCTCATCAATCAAAAGTGGAAATTGATTGAAGAATTCTTGCATCGGGTATTGGGTGAAATTGTGTAATTTATCAAATTTCAGATTTCCCAATCCTTTATGGAAGTTTGAAAAGAAGGTTGCTGGTTGGTATTGACGTAACTCCTTATAAATATCAGCAAAGTAAACCAAACTTGACATAGCTTTACCACGCTGTAAATCTTCTGTCAATAGATTAGCAACCTCTAAATCAAACTTAGCATTGCGGTCAACCAACTTTTGAAAATCATCAAAGAAGACTGGTGTCCCTTTTGGAATATAATCGAGAAGTGTCCACTCTTTAGCATAAAAGAGAGACAAAAAACGTCTAATGTCTTGATGTCTATACTGCTTTTGTGTAGCTGCGTAAAGTTCACTCAAATAAGCTTGTTGGTCACCCTTTGCAGTTTCAAGATACCTCTCAAAAGCTTGACTAGCTCTAGCAAAGTCCTCTTCTGACAAAATCAACTCATCTGCTGGATAAATCGTTACTTGTTCAACATTACTAAGAGATTTTTGATTCTGTGCATCAAATTGACGAATACCATCAACTTCATCACCAAAGAATTCCAAGCGGTACGGATAATCTGCTGTAATCTCATAGATATCGACAATATCACCACGTCGGCTAAACTCGCCAGGATTCAAAACCTGAGAAACTTTTTGGTAACCAACGTTTGACAAGACCTTTACAACCTTGTCAAGGTTGTAATCCTCTCCGACAAGAAAATTCAATTGACTTTCTGAGTAAGTTTTAGGATTTGGCAACAAAACACGAGTACCAACTAGACTCGTAATCAAGATACCTGATTGTTTTTTATCTTGTAAAAAATTCAAAGCTTCTAAGCGAGAATGAGCTTTATCCATCGAAGCAAAAATGAATTCTGCAGCAGCAACATCATCCGCAAAAAACGTATAAACCTTATCTTCACCAATCAAACTAGATAAATCACTAGCCAATTTTTCAACTTCATTTTGAGTTGAGGTGATAATCACTATTTTTTCTTCATTAGCTTGATAAGCTGAAGCTATAGCAAGAGCTCTACTTGCTCCTGACAAGCCCATAATAAGCTGTCTACCAAGATTAGACACGCCCGCATGCCAACTTTGGATTAGCTTATTTTGGCTAAATAAATCGATAATATTCATAGATTTACCCATTAAATTTTTGCATTGTTTTTACAAAATCAGCTTCCTGTAAATAAAATTGAACAGCGTCATTAACTTTTTCTAGTGTGTTAGTGACTGTGATATAGTCATCCTTGTCAAATTTTCCAAGCACATGGTCAACAACTGAGCGACCTTGTTTAGGACGTCCAATCCCAACTTTAATACGGTCAAACGCTTGTGTCCCTGTGTGTGCAATAATTGACTTGATACCATTATGACCACCAGCTGAGCCTTTTTGACGAAGACGAATACGCCCGACTTCCATATCTAGGTCATCATAAATCACCATAAAATCTTCAATGGCAATATTATAATAAGTCAGCAAAGCATGTACCGCAATTCCTGAATTATTCATAAATGTAGTTGGTTTGACCAAGTACACTTTTTCACCATTGATAAAGGCAGAGCCAACTTCTGCTTTGAAGTTTTTGTCTTCCGAAAAAGTCACATTCAAATCTTTAGCTAGACGATCAATTGCCATAAATCCGATATTGTGGCGTGTTTCGTGATATTTACTGCCTGGATTTCCCAGACCAACGATCATTTTTACCATTATTTTTCCTTTCAAATGTCAAAAGGGCTGGAAAAAATTTTTCCAACCTCATTTGATTTTCAATTATTAGTTAGCTTAGACGTTAAAGCGGAATTCCATGATGTCACCATCTTGAACCACATATTCTTTCCCTTCTTCACGAAGACGACCTGCCTCTTTAACAGCTTTTTCTGAACCGTATTTGATTAAATCATCATAAGACATTGTAATCGCACGGATAAATCCACGTTCGAAGTCAGAGTGAATGATACCAGCTGCTTGAGGAGCTTTAATACCACGTTTGAATGTCCAAGCGCGAACTTCTTTTTCACCTGCAGTGAAGTAAGTTCCAAGACCTAGCAAGTGGTAAGCTGCACGAGTCAATTTGTCAACACCAGATTCAGTCAAACCAAGGTCTTCAAGGAAGAATGCTTTGTCTTCGTCATCAAGTTCAGAGATTTCTTCCTCTGCACGCGCTGAGATAACAACAACTTCAGCATTGTCAGTTGCTGCGAATTCACGAATTTGTTTTACGTATTCGATATCGTCTGGATTAGCAACTTTATCTTCGTCAACATTTGCTACGTAAAGAACTGGTTTTGTTGTCAAAAGGAACAATTGTTTAACAATTTTTTGTTCATCTTCTGTAAATTCAATTGTACGAGCTGATTTACCATCTTCAAGTACTGGTTTGATTTTTTGAAGAACGTTAAATTCTGCAACAGAATCTTTGTCTTTTTGTGTGCGTGCTACTTTTTCGACACGCGCATAACGTTTATTAACAGATTCCAAGTCAGCAAGAATCAATTCCAAGTTAATAGTATCGATGTCAGCAAGTGGGTCAACAAAGGCATCTTCACGCCCTTGTTCACGCATAACGTTCTCGTCATCAAAAGCACGAACAACGTGAACAATCGCATCAACTTCACGGATGTTAGCAAGGAATTTGTTACCAAGACCTTCACCACGAGAAGCCCCTTTTACGATACCTGCAATATCAGTAAATTCAAATGTTGTTGGAACTGTTTTTTTAGGTGTGATAAGTTCAGTTAATTTTTGTAGACGTTCATCAGGAACTTCTACCATACCAACATTAGGATCGATTGTCGCGAAAGGATAGTTAGCAGCTTCCGCACCTGCTTTAGTAATCGCATTAAAAAGAGTTGATTTTCCGACGTTTGGTAAACCAACAATACCTGCTGTTAAAGCCATATTTTATTAGTCTCCGTTAAATTTATTCAATTACAACTATTATAGCATAAAATCACTTAAAAAAGCCCGCTATATGCGCAGACTTAATGATTTTAAATATTATAATACTTTCTTCAACTTGCGTTCAAAATCATGACGGCTCATCATGACAATATGATCACAATTGGTGCAACGAATTTTAATATCTGCTCCAATGCGAATCACTTCCCACTCGTTGGCTTTTTTGCCAGTTGCTTTAACGGTACACGCATGAGGTTTCTTCATCTCAACAAGACTTCCGATTTCGTACATGATTTCTCCTTTACAAATAAATATAACGTTTTTGCGGTACTAGTGTGACTTCATCAAGCGACACAATTTCACCATCAATCTCAATTAAACTTTTTTCAGGATTTTTTATGGTCACACTTTTGTAGGGATGATGCTGCAGGTAAGGGAAATGCTCATGCACTTTAAGAACTAAACTTAATAAAACAAGCACACGTTCCCACAAGGTTTCACCTTTGGCATACACGCAGTCTAGCTGTTCCAAATAAGCTGTGGCATGGGGCCAAATCATAACACCACCACCAAAGTAAGTATTATTAGCCAGCGAAAAGAAAAACTGATTTCTAAGTTCAAGGACTTCTCCTGCTTCTGTCTCTAGACAAAGTGAAGCAAAAGCTGGTTTCTTAATCAAGCATTGAATCGCTGTTAGGATGTAAGTCAATTTTCCTAAATGATATTTGTTAAGTTTAGCTTTTAGCTGATACTGTTCAACATGATTAATAACCCAAGAAGCAAAACCCAAATCTAAACTGTTTAAAACCAAGCCATTTTGGTAAGTATAAACCGTAATTTCTTTTGGAGCTTGTTTAGTCGATTCAATAAGGTGTGTTAATTCTTTTTTCAATCCAAGAGCACGCGCAAAATCATTTCCAGACCCTACTGGATAATAAGCAAATGGAATATCAGCTGGCAGGTAATATAAAACTTTGGATAAGGTACCATTACCGCCAAGAATCAATAATCTATCTTTATCAAGTTGAAAGGTCTCTAAAACATCATTGACTTGATTTTATTCGTCATCTGGATATCGCGTCAGAAAAACAGCCATCTCTTGATTAAACTCATTTTTCAACCTTGTAATAACTTCTTTGGCACTACGATTTCCTGAATGAGGATTAGCGATAATATAAAGTGTCATATCAAGAAATATTATAACATAAAAAGCAAGAGCACTGTATAGACAGTGCCCTTGCTGGAGATTATGAAAAAGAAAAGTTTTAGGATGATTATAGTATACGAATTCATCCTTAAAGTTTCCTTAAAGATTTTTAGTTTGTACGAACCGGTGTGATTAATTGGATAAAGTTTTCAGCATCATCACCTGGCATCAACGTAAATGGACGAACTGGTGAGATAAAGCGAATCACAACTGTTTCACTCTTCAAGGCTTTAAGAGCTTCAATCAAGTAAGTTGGGTTAAAGCTGATTGTCAAATCGCTACCTGATTGATCAATAATATCCAATTCTTCGTTAACTTTACCAACTTCAGGAGAGTTAACGTGAGCTGAAATGCTGTTATTTGTAATTTCAAGCTTAACAGTACCATTTTGTGTGGCATTTGAAATCAAATGAGCACGTTCCATAGCTGAACGAAGAGCACCTGTATTGAAGGTTACTTCTGTTTCAAATGAAGTTGTCAACAAACGGTCTGTATCAGGATAATTTCCCTCTAATAGACGTGTATAGAAGCTAATGTAGTCACTTCTGAAAAGCATTTGACTATCTGAGAAGAAGACTTCTACTGTTTCAATATCATCTGTGAAAACTGCTGCAAATTCACGAAGAGATTTACTTGGAATAACAACGTTAAAGTCGTTTGAAGTATTGTCCAAAGTTAATTTGCGTTGGCTCATGCGGTGTGAGTCAGTAGCAACCGCTTTGAAATCTTTGTGGTCGCTAAGCACCATGTGAACACCAGTTAAAATTGGACGACTTTCTTGAAGGCTAGCTGCAAAAGCTGTTTCTGTAATGATTGACTTCAATAATTTTGTTTCAATAACAAGAGGATTTTCAGTAGCCATTTCTTGAAGACGTGGGTAAAGGTCAACATCTTTCCCTTTAAGAGTGATTTCTGATTTACCACTTGTCAAAACGATTTGGTGATGTTCAATTTCTTCAAAATCTAAAGTAACATCTGGAAGACTTGAAACAATGTTAATAAAGAAGTTTGCTTCTAATAGAACTGCACCTGATGATGTAATCAAGAGACCTGCATTTTCATTAGAAGTTGGAATAGTATTTTCAATTGAAATTTGTCCATTTGAACCTGTTAAGGTGATGTTACTATTTTGAACTTCAATTTTGATAGTAGATAACACAGGAATTGCATTCTTCGAAGAGATTGCTCTCTTGGTAGCATTCAACGCTTGAAGAAAGAAGGATTTATTAATTGAGAATTTTATCATGAAGATAACTCCTTTAATTTATAAGTATTAAGTTAGTAGTAGTAGTAGGTCTTGTTTATACTGTTGATAACTCCAAAAATGCTATAAAAATCGCGGAATAAGAGTTGTTAACAACCTGTGGATAAATCGCAGATTTTTTTGCCACTTATCCACAACGCTTATTTGATCTTGTTTTTGATGGTTTCAATTTCGATTCGCAAACTATCGTCTTGAGCCAGCATATTTTTGATTTTATTATAGGCATGAAGAACGGTAGAGTGGTCACGACCCCCAAATTCTTTTCCGATTTTTGGAAGAGAGTTATCAGTCATCTCACGCGCCAAATACATGGCTACCTGACGTGCCAAAACAATATCTTGCGTACGTTTAGTAGCTTTGATTTCTTTGACAGTGACTCCGTAGAATTTCCCAACTTGACTTTGAATTTCTTCTATTGGGATAACCGTCATTTTCGGACCATCTTGTTTACGTGCTCGGATGGCTTCAGCAGCAATATCGACGGTGATGGTTTGGACTTTTTTAATACTTGCCACAAGGCTAATATCTTTTAAAGCCCCTTCGAGGTCACGGACGTTAGAATCAAATTGACCAGCAAGATATTCAATGGTATCCTGCGGGAACACAAAATCATATTCTTGAGTTTTATTGGTCAAAATTGCCACGCGTGTTTCAAAATCAGGCGGCGTGATATTGATTGTCAAGCCCCATTTGAAGCGCGTGACCAAACGTTGTTCCAGATTGTCGAGATGATCTGGCGTGCGATCACTGGTCAGTACGATTTGTTTGTTGTTATCGTAAAGAGCGTTGAAAGTGTTGAAAAACTCTTCTTGCGTACCAGATAATGTTTTTTTGGCGAGCGATTGAATATCATCAATCAGCAAAACATCAAGATTACGGAATTTTTCTTTCAATTCTTCCATAGTATCTAATCGAATATGGATAACAAATTCATTGATGAAATTTTCAGCTGTGATGTATTTTACACGCGCTTTGGGGTTATTTTGCAATACCGCATTACCAATGGCATTTAGCAAGTGAGTTTTTCCTAGTCCAGGTCCACCCCAGATAAATAAAGGGTTGTAAGTAGTCCCTGGAGCGTCCGCAACGGCATAAGACGCAGAAAAGGCCCAACGGTTTTCATCACCTTGGACAAAGTTGTCAAAAGTATACTTTGTATTTAAATCTGAATCAACCTGGGGCAGGTGGTTATTTTGTGGTGTTTGGAGAACTTGGGAAGTTGCTTCTTCTACTGCTTGCTTATTAGCTAAATCTTCTTCGAAGACATAGTTCACGACAATTTCAGCATTATAAACCTCAAAACCAGCCGTTAAAATGATTGGTTTTAAATTTTTATCCCAAAAGAGTTCTTTCATAGGATCTAGGTAAATCGTCGCCGTATTTTGCTCAATTTGAATTAATCGAGCATCTAAAACAAAAAATTCATAAGTTGCTTGTTTTAGTTGACTTTTTGCCAGTTCAAGGACCCTATTCCAAAAAATTTGTTCATTTTCAGTCATAGTCTATTCCTTTTTGTGGATAATTCATAAATTATTTTAACATAAAATCTCAAAGTTTTCCACAACTGTGAAAATAAAAAATCCACACTGTTTATAGGAGTTTTCCACAGGGTGTGGAAAACACAAAAAAAGGCCTAAAATCAGTGATTTTGGCCGCTTTTTCTTGTGGAAAACTATGAAATTGAAAAAGAGAAATTCACAAGCTATTTTAGCCTGTTGATAATTCTGTTTAAGTCTTCTTCTGATTGAAAATGTAATTGTAAGTCTCCTTTAAAGCCACTTTTAGAAAGTGATAAGGTGACAGGAAGACCTAATAATTTTGATAATTCTTCTTCTTGATGACGGATAAAAATATCTTTTTTGCTTACTTTAGTAGATGTTTTTTTCTTTTTAGTAGATTTTACAGCTTGTTCGAGTTTGCGAACGCTCATATCCTCGCTCAGAATTTTTTGGTACCACTTCTCCTGCTCTTTTTCGTCCTTAAGCGTCAGCAGCACGCGTGCGTGTCCTTGAGACAACTCTCCTTTCTCGACAGCGTGAGAAATATTGGCAGGTAAATTTAATAAGCGCAAGCAATTAGTGATATATGGTCGTGATTTTCCCATAAATTGTGCCAACTCTTCGTGAGTCATTTGGTTTTTATCGAGCAATTGCTGATAAGCTTTGGCTTCTTCAATAGGATTGAGGTCAGAGCGCTGCAAATTTTCGACAATAGCAAGCTGCATGCTTTCTTTATTAGTGATATCTTTTATAATTGCAGGAATTTCGCTTAAACCAGCCATTTTTGATGCTTTAAGACGTCTTTCGCCTGCAATGAGCTCATAACCAAAAATATCTGATTTACGGACGATTATCGGCTGTATGAGGCCGTTTGCCTTTATTGAGCGAGAAAGTTCTTCTAATTCTTCTGGTTTAAATTTCAAGCGAGGTTGATAAGGATTTGGTGCAATATCGTCAATAGGTATGAGATTAAGTGTTTCAATCATAGTTTTTTCCCTTTAAAAAATGAAGCTGAAAAGCTCAGCCTCATTAGTTTTTAGTTTTAAGTCAAATTATTGATTTGATGAAGAGAGGTCTTGTGTTGTTTTCGTTAATTTAATAGTTTCTGTTTTCTTGTCAGTACCACGATAGAAGGTTACTTTAATAGAATCTCCAGTTGAATGACCGTAAAGAACACTTTGAAGATCTGTGGTAGAAGAGACATCTTTATCATCGATAGCTGTGATTACATCGTATTTTTTAAGTGTTCCTTCAGCAGGCATACCTGATTGAACTGAAGCAACGACGATACCAGATGTGACGCTAGTTGGAATATTTAGTCGACTGATTGTTGTTGTTGATAAATCGCTTAGGTTAGCCATTGTGATACCAAGTGCTGGACGAATAACTTTTCCGTTTGCTTCTAATTGATTAATAATTTTAACCACATCATTAGCTGGAATAGCAAATCCCATACCTTCTACAGAATTACCTGATCCAGAATCTGAGGTAGAAGAGATTTTACTTGAATTAATACCGATTACTTGTCCTTCAATGTTAATCAAAGCACCACCAGAGTTACCTGGGTTAATAGCGGCATCAGTTTGGATAGCATTGGTTGAAATTGTGTCGCCTTTGTCGTTAGTCATTGTAACTGTACGGCTTAGACTTGAGACAATTCCTTGTGTCACAGAGTTAGCATAATCAGTACCTAGAGGGCTACCAATAGCGATGGCTGTTTCGCCAACAGTAACTTTATCTGAATCAGCAAATTCAGCTACCGTTGTGACTTTATCAGAAGCAATTTTGACAACGGCGATATCTGAGTATGTATCGGTACCGACTAATTCACCGACTACTTTTGTACCGTCAGAAAGCATGATTTCGATTTGACTAGCACCATCGACAACGTGGTTATTAGTAACGACATAAGCAGAATTGCCGTCTTTTTTGTAAATAACCCCGGAACCTTCACTAGCGATACTTAAATCACTATCTGATCCATTATTAGTGTTATTGTCTAAATTTCCACCAAACATTTGCATATACAAATCATTTGAAGAGCTATTTGATTGATAATTGATGACTGATACGACTGCTCCTCTCACTTTTTCGACAGCTTTTGTCGTATCATTAGTATTTGAGTAACTTACTTTACTTGTTGTAGTTTTTGTACTTGAACTACTAACATTATTGATTGAGATGCCAGCCATATTCAAAATGAGTAAGGTCCCAGCAACTCCTCCGATGAAACCAACTAAAATAACGGATAGTGGTTTAAGGATTTTTTTGTAATTGACTTTTTGAAATTTTATTTTTTTCATGTCTCTTCCTCCTTTTTTTATTCACAGATAGCATATAAAAGACGACTTAATTATACCTTAAAAGATAAAAAAAATAAAGTAATCCACAGGTTGTGGAAAACTTTTGAAATTTGTTCAAAAATCCTCAAAATATAGCGTTATTGAGCCTAATTACAGATTGTTAATATGTGGATAATGTGTGAAAAGCTTGTGAATATGTGGTAAAATAGAAAACATGAAAGTAAAAATTATTGCTGTTGGAAAATTAAAAGAAAAATACCTAAAAGATGGTATTGCAGAATACGGAAAACGCATGAGTCGCTTTGCCAAATTTGAAATTGTTGAGTTGCCCGATGAAAAAACACCAGATAATGCGAGTGAGGCGCAAAATCATCAAATCATGGAAAAAGAGGGTGACCGTATTTTAGCTAACATCTCTGAGCGCGATTATGTCATTGTTTTGGCTATTGAAGGTAAACAATTCCCATCAGAAGAATTTAGTAGGATTATCGCTGATGCAACTTTGAGAGGTTATTCGGACATTGTATTTGTCATTGGAGGTAGCCTAGGTTTAGCTGACAAGGTAAAAAAACGTGCAAATTTAAAAATGAGTTTTGGTTTACTAACTTTACCTCATCAGTTAATGCGCTTAGTTTTAGCTGAGCAAATTTATCGAGCTTTCATGATACAACAAGGAAGTCCTTATCATAAGTAAAAAGCTGTTCAATATTTGAACAGCTTTTTTTAGTTTCATGTGAAACACTACTAGTAGAAAAAAGAAAAAAACCGGCTAAAGCCGGCTTAAGATTTGATCCCAGCAGGATTCGAACCTGCGACCGTTCGCTTAGAAGGCGAATGCTCTATCCAGCTGAGCTATGAGACCATATCAACTTAATCATTCTATCAAAATAACAGCTTTTCTGTCAACTAAAAATCTAACTTTACACTGGCCTGCTTGGTTTTTAAAAAGTAAAGAATAAGTAAAAGAAAAAAATGCTTTTTTACTAGTAAACAATTTCTTCTTTACCGAAAGTTCACCTGTAAATGCTTGATATTAAAGGCTTTTTAGCACGTTAAAATTGTTTGAATTTTTTGGCGATAATTTAGTGCAAAAAAACTTCAAAAAAAGTAAAAAAATTGAAAAAAACTATAGACAAAGAAAAAATATCTGGTATAATAATAAGAGTGTTGAGGGGAAATCCTAAAACTTCTGGTCCGTTGGTCAAGGGGTTAAGACACCGCCTTTTCACGGCGGTAACACGGGTTCGAATCCCGTACGGACTATTTTATTTATTTTTGTTTAAAAGGTTTAAAAAAGAGGGCGAAAGCCTTCTTTTTTAGTCTAGTTCATGTGGTAATAAAAGTGTTTCTGTTCCTGATTGATCAATCAGATAGACAATATTTGGAAAGAATGGGTCATACGGGTAATTATAATCAAAAGCAATAGTTGTTTGCTGCTTTTGATTTTGGTAGCAAATCGTTAATTTTCCTTTTTTCTCAGTTAAGTGAAAGCTGATGATTGACTCTAGTGGGATAACACCTTTTAGGTAGTTATCTAAGATATCCCAAAAGGTATCAATGATTTCGTGTGGAAGGCTTGTTGCTACGCCAAAACTGGCGTATCTTTCTTTACTGATTTCAAATGCCATATAAAACTTCCTTTCTTTAGCGTAAAAGCACCCCTATTGGAGTGCTCGCAACTTTAACGATTCTTAAGTTCAAGATAACGTTTGTACCAAATATTAATATAGGCTTCTGAGAATGGTCCTTTTCCATTGTTAATCCAATCAACAAGGATTTTGACATTCTCTTTTAAAATAAAATCAATGTCTGGAGAATAGCCCATTTCTGCTTTGTGTATTTCGTACTCGTCGACGTCAAGTAGCCTTTTTTCACCGTCTGCAAAGACTTTGACATCCAAGTCGTAATCGATATACTTAAGAGCTTCTTCATCCATGACGTATGGACTAGCAAGATTGCAGTAGTATGAAACACCGTTATCTCTTATCATCGCAATGATATTAAACCAGTATTTTTTATGGAAATAAACAATGGCTGGTTCTCGCGTAACCCAACGTCTCCCATCACTTTCTGTTACTAGTGTGTGATCGTTAACTCCTATAACAGCATTGTCTGTTGTTTTTAGTACCATAGTGTCGCGCCATGTTCGGTGCAAACTACCATCATGCTTATAACTTTGAATTGTAATAAAGTCGCCTTCCTTAGGTAATTTCATGCCTTACCAACTTTCTACAATTAAACTTATCTGTTATAGTTTATCATAATTTTCTGAAAAAGGACACTTAGAAATGCAATTTATTTCACAAATAATCTCTAAGAGCGCTCTTAATATCATCATATGAAAAGCCTTTTCGAGCGAGAGCTTGCGTTAATCGTTGATTTAGTTCATATCCTTCGTATTTTTTACTAAATTTTCGATATTGTTTATCAAGTACTTTATTTAAAAGTTCGAATTCTTGTTGTTCATCTTTTTCGATATCAAGTGTTTCAAAGGCATCTTTTGCTTCTGTGTATGAGAAGCCTTTATTCATCATATTTTGGATGATTTTATCTTTAAGTGTTTTTGTTGAGAGCTTGTTTTGATATTTACGTAAAAGTTTTTGAGCTGTTTTTTCAGCTAGGTCTGAAAAGTCTAATTCAGCTAATTTTTGGTCAATGAGTTGAGCATCAACTCCTTTTTGAAGTAATTTTTGTTTTAAAACGTAGCCACCCTTATCACCTGATGTTAGATTTTGTGATAAATAGGTTTCAACATATTGTGAATCATTAATCCAGTTTTCTTTTTTGAGGTTTTCAATGATTTCTGGGATACACTGACTATCAATTTCATGTTTTTCTAAGTATTTTTTGACTTCGTCTGCGGTACGTTGCTTGAAAGAAATTTGGTAAAGTGCCAAGTTTTTACCATATGAAAATTGAGCGTATCTTTGAATATCTTTTAAGGTTGTTTCGTCAATTTCCATATTTTTACTTAACATAAAGTGAACAATAGTGTCTTCTGTTACGTAAAGTTCATCTTTTTCATCAATTTCTAAAAGATATAGCCTTTTTTTCTTTTCGATTTTAGTGATTTTCATACATTCATTATAACAAAAATGTTAAAATAGTAGTGATTAAAGTGTAGGGAGGTGATATGGTGAAAGATAGTAAAATCGTTGATTTAGATGAATACCGCATGCTTAAGTCTTTAAGTGATGACCTTGAAGAGTTTCCGTTTGATGATGATTTTTTAGAAGATGAAGAAGATGAGCTAGACTCTGAAAATTGGAATTTATTTGAGGATTTAACAGAGCTTAGAAAATGTGTTGATTATTATGAAGAGCTTCATGAGAAGGGTGAAATATCTGAGAAAGATTATTATTTTTCAAAGGTTAATCTTGGTATGCTTTATAAGCAAAATGGACTTTATCAGAGAGCTCTTGAGCAATTTGAAGCGGTTTATGAGCTGGATTCATCGGATTTGTTTGCTTGTCGTCATGAGATAATGGCATTGTATATTTTGACATCACAATATGATAAGGCTTTGGTATTCTTTAAGAAGCAGTCTGATATTGGACATGATATTTTACTAGAAATCCCTTTGTTAGTTGGGGCTATTTTAGATGGTCATGATGAGATGGCACACTATTTGATTGAAGTTTTGAATGCTGATGTTAAGGATTTTGTTATTTTTTGTCAATCACCCGAGCTTTTGATGGATGATATTATGTCTGTCGGCGCAACTGGCATTCATCGTCCAGATAGTTTAGAAGCGGTCTATGTAGGACTTTATCGTATTTTACCTTTACTGATGACTGCTGGAAATTATGTGCAAGCTTATTTGAATGATTATTTTTCAGAGCACAAGGCAGGTCAGGCAGAAGTTGAATCGTTAGCCTTTTTATCAGAATACCAAATTGAAATCTTGCTGGCGCATGATATTTATGATTTGCAGGATTTTCAAGTTTGGACAGAAGCAGATATTTTAGCTTTACCTCAGTTTGGTAAGGCAACTTTAAAAAAATTGAAAGAAGTAGGAGTTATATTTAGTCACTAATGAATTTGAAAGTAAAACAAAGAATTCCTTTGAAAATCAAGCGCATGGGAATTAATGGTGAAGGAATTGGATTTTATAAGAAGACTTTAGTCTTTGTTCCAGGTGCTTTGAAGGGGGAAGATATTTTTTGTCAGATTACGGCGGTTAAGCGTAATTTTGCTCAGGCAAGACTTTTGACAATCAATAAGAAATCTAAGTTTCGTGTGGAACCGAAATGTCCCATTTATCAAAAATGCGGTGGCTGTCAGATTATGCACCTACGTTATGATAAGCAGTTAGAGTTTAAGGATGATTTGATTGGTCAATCTTTGAAAAAATTTAAACCTGCTGGTTATGAAAATTATGAAATTAGGCACACACTTGGAATGGAAGTACCGTATCATTACCGTGCCAAATTACAGTTTCAAACACGTTCTTTTAAAGGAAATGTTAAGGCGGGGCTTTTTGAGGAAGACAGTCACCGCTTGGTCGATATCAAGGATTGTTTTGTTCAAGATAAATTGACGCAAACGATTATTAATCGTGTGGCAGAATTGCTAGCAAAACATCATATTCCAATTTATGATGAGCGCAAGGTAGCTGGTATTCGAACAGTAATGATTCGTAAAGCAAAAGCTACTGGACAAGTTCAAATTATCTTTATTACTAGTCGAGATATCTTTTTAGCACCGCTTATTAAGCAATTAACGGCTGAATTTGAAGCTATTAAGGGAATTGCTGTCAACTTTAACCGTTCAAAATCAAGTGAGATTTACGGCGGAAAAACAGAGGTTATCTGGGGCGATGCTGATATTTCAGAAGAGGTTTTGGATTATCATTTCAGTCTTTCACCTCGTGCTTTTTATCAGTTGAATCCTGAGCAAACACAGGTCTTGTATAGTCAGGCTCTGGCTGCGCTTGATGTGACAGAAGATGACCATGTTATCGATGCTTATTGTGGTGTCGGAACAATTGGTTTTGCTTTTGCAGGTAAAGTTAAGAGTGTTCGTGGGATGGATATCATTCCTGAAGCTATCGAGGATGCTAAGAAAAATGCACAGCGTATGGGCTTTGACAATACTTATTATGAAGCTGGTCGTGCAGAAGACATTATTCCTAAGTGGTATAAGGAAGGTTATCGTGCGGATGCTTTGATTGTTGACCCACCTCGTACTGGTCTTGATGATAAACTCTTGGATACTATTTTGAAATATCAACCTGCTAAAATGGTTTATGTGTCATGTAATACGGCGACTTTGGCTCGTGATTTGGTTAAATTAAGTAAAGTTTACGATGTTCATTACATTCAGTCGGTGGATATGTTTCCGCATACGGCAAGAACTGAGGCGGTTGTTAAATTGTCCAAACGAGATATCAACCATCATATTGATCTTGAAATCAATGAAGACGACCTCAAAGATATTTCTGTCAAGAAGGAAGCCACTTATTCAGAAATCAAAGATTATGTCTTTAGAAAATTTGAATTAAAAGTATCTACCCTTAACATTGCACAAGTAAAAAGGAAACTTGGAATAATTGAGCGAGAGAATTACAATCACTCTAAGAAAGAAAATCAAAGAGTACCAAATTGTCCACCCAAAAAAGAACAAGCTATCCTCGATGCGTTAAGTTGGTTTGGAATGATTGAGTAATTAAATAAATTAAAAAGTGTAGAATTGGACCGCACCCCAGAAGTTAGATTTTTATGTCTAACTTCTGGGGTGCGGTTATGTGTTTTGAACTTTTAAGTTTAACGATCAAAATCATTAAAGTTATGGTCTTTTAGTTCCAGCTCTTTATGTAGACGTTTATGTTTCTCAATGCGTTCAAATACTTTTTTCTTATCATTGTCTGTGAGATAGTTTTGAAAATCGTCGTAAAGGTTTATTGCAGGTTGGACTTCTTTCAATAGTGAATCCATTCTTTTCTCAGCTTCTTTCTGTTCAGCAATTCGTACTGACCTCTCATGTTGAAGCTGATCCCTAGCTCTTTTCAATTCACCAGTTAATTGGCTAATTTTCTGTTTTAATCCTTTGACAATACTATTATTAAAGACTTTATCAATAAAATCGTCTAAAATTTGTTTTAAAGGTTTGGAGTTTACTTGATACAACATTTTTTCAAAAATTTTTAAAGGTACAACAGCAAATTTTTCTTTTTTCCCAATTAATCCACGTTTTTCTACTTTAAAGTCTTTTGTAAATAGATAATTCTTATCCTCTTTAATTCCAATATCCTTTAATAATTGTTCGTTGATAGCATTTATTGCTTCTTTCTGTGCCAATAATAATTCGAGTTTGTCAGCTTAAGCTTTAAACATTTCATCTAACTTATTAACAGATTCTTGCTTTGAATGGATGACATTATCATATTGTTCAATTGATTGTTCTTTTCTATTGATCTCTTTATCAAGTGTACTTAACATCTCTTTCTTTTTTGCTAATTCTTTTTCTACGTTTGAGACCTCAGAAGTGATTTCAGCTTTAATCTCATTCAGTTTCTTTTCTCTCTCCTCTTCAAGTTTAGCCATCATTTCTTTATACTCACGCATGTCTTTAATATTGTTTGTACCTACTTTTTTACGTTCAACAGCCATTTCTTTTAACATGCCCTCAAGGACTTTAATTTCGTTGTTGCGAAAAGCCATCAATTGAAACTTTCCTTTTTCTGTAAATCCCTCTTGCTTCAATGCTTTTGAAAAGCTGGGCTGTTTAGAGAGACCATTTTTATAACCGTCTGCGATGGGAACGACATTGAGATGTAAATGCGGTGCACCTTTTTCGTCGAGATGCACTACTGCGTTATAGACACGAAAATGTGGATGACGTTTTTCGAAATCTTGTGCATATTTAGCTAAATATGTTCCAATGTTGACTTTATATCCTTCTGGTAATTTATCCCAATCAGCTTTTGATCCAATACCAATGATAAACTCTCTCTGTTGATCTAAGGTATCAAGTTTACCAACATGTTTATAATAATCCTTGATTTTTCGATCATTTCTTTCCTGCTTTTCATTATATTCCTTCAAAGCAGGTCCAAATTCCTTTTCATATAGCTCTCGAATATCTAATTGTTTAACTACAATATTTTGATGACTTTTATCTCTAAGAATGTGTGAATGTTCTGGACTCTTCCATTCTTTTTCTGTTAAATCTCGATTATTATGTCGAATGTTTGTCATTCTCGGATTTGTTTTAAATGAAATAGTTAAATCTGGCATCACGTATACTCCTTAAAAATTTTTCTTTAATACAGTACGCCTTAAAAACTCATTTTAAAAATTTGAGAATGAATTTAGTTGGGAGCTATCCCTGAACCAAGTAACTAATTACTGATGTCTTATTCTTTAGAACTGAAATCTATGGGGACCGATCTCCTACTATTGGAATGAAATTTACTACTTAACGAGTCCATTATAGAAAAAGGTATTGACTGTTTAAGTAAGCCATTTTTAAGCGAATAATGGGTTTGTATAGTTGACCAAATTGGCTGTAATCATGGATTCATAAACTACTCCATGATTGAAAAACATTGGCTAATAAAGTAAGCCATGTTTGTAAGATGAACGGTCTAGTAAAGTAGTCCATAATTGTATAATATATGGCTGAATAAACTAGTCCATATTCTCTAAAATAATGGACTAATTAAAGAAGTCCATGTTTTCAAAAACAGCGGACCAATAAAGTAAGCCATTCTTTAACAGTTAATGGTTTTATAAAGTTACCCATTATGACTATAAAAAATGGATAGATAAATAATCCCATTATTTTAGTAGAAAAGAGATTCTGTAAGATTGGTATGTTAATTTTTAAATTATCAATAACTGAAAATTTTGTGTTATGATTGCTCGAATAGCGAGCAACGGCGAGGCGCTCCGCTATTCCTCGCCAAATAAATTAGACTCAATGATTTTCCTTAAAAAAATTTGAGAAGCAAATAACAGAGGTTTTTGTTACTTTTTGTCAAAAAGTAACGTTTTTGTAGTTTTGACAACCCTACGGTTCATCAAAACTACAAACGCTCTCCGAAGGGTCTTGCAGACGGCACACATGTAACAAATATAAGAAGATAATTACTGTTTAATATGTTTAAGTATGTCTTCAGCTGAATCAACCATTCCCCTTTGGTACCAAGTATATACCTTTTCAAGAAAAAGGTAATTGACGGTATCTATACAATAATCCTTTTCTAGAGGTATTTGTCGAATAATATCTGCTACAATTAATTCAAGAAACAATAAATAACTGGAAAAATATTTTTTTATATTAGATAGTCTACTTTCTTCTTTGGATGTAAGAAAAGAGCTCCATAGGGCTCACTTTATAATATTCTTTATATATCAGCAAGTAGTCTATGATTTGTGAAAATAGAGGAATATTATTTATTTTGGAGTAACGATATTTTCTGGCAAGGCCATGCTACAGAGAGAATACTCTCCGTCTAGATTTCAATATAAGACCGAAATTAGTACTGACCTCTCAGGTTGAAGCTGATACCTAGCTCTTTTTAATTCGCCTGTCAACTGGCTAATTTTTTCTTTCAACCCTTTGACAATACTATTGTTAAAAAATTTATTTTTTTAATAGAGTGAGATATTTAATTTTTTCTATATACATTTTTTCAATGAAAAAATTTCAAACTTGTAGTAGTATAAGGACTAGATAATTAAAGATTATAAAGAAAGAGATATGAATATGCAGAGTATAAAGAATTCTCGCTATCAACAGATAGCTGTTGCGTTAGCAAAGCAGATTACAGATGGGAAATACAGCATTGGAGAAAAAATAAAAGCACGTTCAACCATTGCTAGTAACTTTAATGTATCCCCGGAAACAGCGAGAAAAGCAATTAATCTATTAGTTGATTTAGGAATAGTTGCAGTTCAACACGGAAGTGGAGTGACGGTTACTTCTAAGGAAGCGGCTCAATTGTTTCTAAAAAAATTCGAGTCCACAAATTCCTTGCAAGAGTTAAGAAATGAATTAAGATTACAAATTCAGAAGCAAAGACAAGAGTTAGATGGTTTTGAAAAGCTAATCGATAATATTGTAGCTCATACTCGCGACATTAATAATTCTTTTCCATTTGAACCATTTCAATTGTACTTAAATCAAGTTTCAGAATTGTATGGAAAACAACTTAAAGAATTAAATCTTTGGCAGACGACTGGTGCAACCATTATTGCTATTGAGCGCAACGGTGAAATCATGTTGTCTCCTGGACCTTATGCTGTTCTTGAAAAAGGAGATACGATTTATTTTGTGGGAAGCGAGCTAACCTACTCTCGTATGAAGAATTTATTTTCGTAACTTATTAGAAATAAGCCTGTAACAATGTTACAGGTTTTTAAATAATAAAAGTGACCACATATAGTAAAATAAAGTATGTTCACTTTGAAAGGGGAAAAATATGGAATCGTTATTAAAAGTAAAAAATGTGACAAAAATTTTTGGAAAAAAGCAGAAACAAGCTTTAGAAATGGTTAAACAAGATCAAACAAAGACAGATATTCTTGAAAAAACTGGTTGTACTGTCGGAGTATATGATGCTAGTTTTGAGGTTATGCAAGGTGAGATTTTTGTCATTATGGGATTATCTGGGAGTGGAAAGTCCACCTTGATTCGTCTGATAAATAGATTGATAGAACCAAGTTATGGTAGCATTTATATAGAAGGTCATGATATTGCGAAAATGAACAAGGAAGAATTAAGGCAAATTCGTCGACATTCAGTAAACATGGTCTTTCAGAAATTTGGCTTGTTTCCTCATAAAACAATTTTAGAAAATACTGAGTATGGACTTGAGATTAGAGGAGTTAATAAAGTTGATCGTCAAAAATTAGCAGAACAAGCTTTGGAAAATTCTTCACTGTTGCCATTTAAAGATCAGTATCCTGATCAACTCTCTGGAGGGATGCAACAACGTGTTGGTCTTGCCAGGGCTTTGGCAAATAATCCAGATATCTTATTGATGGATGAGGCCTTTTCTGCACTCGACCCATTGATTCGTAAAGAGATGCAGGACGAATTATTAGATTTGCAAGAACGGGTACAGAAAACAATTATTTTTATTACACACGATTTGAACGAGGCTCTTCGTATTGGCGATCGTATTGCCTTGATGAAAGATGGTAAGATTATGCAGATCGGTACTGGTGAAGAAATACTAACTAATCCAGCCAATGAATTTGTCAGTGAATTTGTAGAAGATGTTGACCGTTCAAAAGTATTGACTGCACAAAATATCATGATTAAGCCAATTACAACTAATATTGATATTGATGGTCCTAAAGTTGCATTAAGACGAATGGATGTGGAAAAAGTCAGTATGTTGCTAGCTATAAACCGCCAACGGCGACTTCTAGGGGCAATATCAGCAGAGGCTGCCTTTAAGGCCAATGCTAAGCAACATAGTTTGGTTGACTACATAGATAAGGATATTCGAACTGTATCGAAGGATACTTTGCTAGAGGACATTCTACCACTCATTTACGATTCAGCAGCTCCCATTGCTGTTGTTGAAAATGAGCGTTTAATCGGTGTCCTAATCAAGGGTCGTATTATTGAGGCATTAACGAAACAAGGAATTGTTATAGAGGAATAGGAGATTAATGTGGTTAATTTTTTACAAAATAGTTTACCGATTGAAGATATCGTTGATAAGGGGATTGATTGGATTACGAAAAATTTAGCTGAACTATTTCGTTTTACTCAGCTAGTTGGTAATAGCGTAATGGATTTTATTTCAGACACTCTATCCTTTATTCCACCGCTACTTTTACTCATTATCATTTCATTATTAGCTTACATTATTTCAAATAAAAAGAAAAATTTTGCTTTGTTAGTAGCACTAGGGTTATTATTTATCTATAATCAAGGATTATGGGATGGCATGATAAATACCTTTACTTTAGTTTTAATAGCAAGCTTGAAGTCTATTGTGATTGGTATTCCTCTTGGAATTTGGATGGCGAAGAGTGATCGTGTTCGTTCTATTGTTAATCCAATTTTGGACTTCATGCAGACCATGCCTGCTTTTGTATATCTGATTCCAGCAGTTGCATTCTTTGGAATCGGTATGGTTCCAGGGGTTTTTGCATCCGTGATCTTCGCACTTCCGCCCACTGTTCGATTTACCAATTTAGGAATTCGAGAAATTCCAGAGGAGTTGATTGAAGCTGCCGAGTCGTTTGGTTCGACAGAAGGTCAGAGACTATTCAAAGTAGAACTTCCATTGGCAAAAAATACCATATTAGCGGGTGTGAACCAAACTATTATGTTAGCACTCTCTATGGTTGTTACGGCATCAATGATTGGAGCTCCTGGATTAGGGAATGGCGTATTATCAGCATTGCAACATGCGGAAATCGGTGCTGGATTTGTTTCAGGTTTAGCATTAGTCATTCTTGCTATCATCATTGATCGCTTTACACAATATATGAATCAGTCACAACGAGATAATGTAAAAAAATCAACATTTTCAAAATTATTGGCTCCTATTTTAGTAATTTTATTTTTTGTGACCGGTATAACACAAGCTGTTTTACAAACTCAAGTAACAAGTAAACAAGAGATAACACTTGCTTATGTAGAGTGGGATTCAGAGGTGGCTTCTACTAATGTATTGGCAGAAGTCTTGAAGACGGAAGGTTATAAAGTAAATCTTATTCCCTTAGACAATGCAGTTACATGGAAAGCAATTGCAGATGGAAATGCAGATGCATCTGTATCAGCTTGGCTGCCAACAACACACCAAGCCCAATATGAGCAATATAAAAATCAGATTGAAGACTTGGGAGCAAACTTAGTAGGCACAAGCCTTGGCTTTGCAGTGCCAAGTTACATGAATATTTCAAGTATTGATGAGTTAACTTCACAGGCCAATCAAACAATCATAGGTATCGAGCCAGGAGCTGGAATTATGTCAAGTTCTGAAAATGCACTGAACAGTTATTCAAATTTAAATGATTGGAGTCTCACTTCTTCATCAACTGGTGCAATGGTAACATCGCTTGAGCAAGCACTAAAAAATAAAGAGGATATTGTGGTAACTGCCTGGAAGCCTCACTGGATGTTTGCAAAATATGACTTGGTATTATTGGAAGATTCACAAGGAATCTTTGGGAAATCGGAAGAAATTCATACGATTGTAAGACAAGGGTTAAAAGAAGATCAAGCAGAAGCATTCAACATAATCGACAAGTTTTCTTGGGAACCTGAGGATATGCAATCTGTTATGTTGGCAATTGCAGAAGGGCAGTCTCCAAGTCAGGCTGCAAAGGACTGGATTGAGTTAAACCCTGATAAGGTGGAAGGATGGTTGGAGTAAGATCTGTATCACACTAATATTTTTAGAAAAGCACTTTTCCCTTCATTCAAAAGAAATGTTAGAAATCTTTATATACAGAATTAATTATTTTTGTCTAGAGTTCTTAGCTCTAGACTATTTTTTATTTGGAGACTTTTATTTAAATCTATGAAATTTACAGAAAATTGTATTAGCAACATTATTGTTTTGAAACTCAAGAAACGCCAGTATTTTATGGCAGAAAAAGTAATACATTCAATAGAGTTTAAATAAGTATCAGTATTTTGCACTTTTTACCACTCATAATCATTTTTAATATCAATGCAAGTTGACCAAGATTATTTTTTTTCCGAATATTGGGAGAATTAGCGGAAGATTCATGGAAATAATATAATTCTATTGATATTCTTATTCAAATTTGTGAGAAAAATGGGATATTGTAGGCCGTTTTCAATAATTGATCCAAGTGATTTTACCAAAATGGGATAGATTATTAATCCCTCTTCTTACCTTCTATCCTTAGAGCACTTATAATCGGAAAGTTCACATCAGCAGAAAAGTAATTACGTTTTTTTTTATAATTTCCAAAAAATGGCAGAATATAGTTGAGTTATAGAAGGAATTTATCATGATTGTACATGATTTACATTTCTACAAGCAACTACTTCTGCCTTTGGCAATGGAGAATCAGAGTCAAATAAATTCACTTGGAGGTCATCTATGGATGAACTAGTGAGATTTTTGGAAGAAATGTTTCTGAAATATGGAGATAACATTGATTTCTCTACTTTTCCAATCAAAGAAGAAAATCTATATACTGATGAGTAGTTACTTGTATTCTTTTCTAAAAAGAGTTAAAATCCCCTTAAGATTATAAGGGTATTTTTTGATCAAACTTTTCAAGGAGAAATTAAATGAATCGAAAGAAAGCCTATATCTATACAAGGGTATCTACAAATATGCAAGTTGAAGTATTTTCATTAGACGCTCAAGAAACAAGAATTCAGCAATATGCAAATGCTTTTGATATTGAGATTGTGAAAACCTATCAGGATGCTGGGAAATCTGGTAAAACCATGTTAGGACGAACGGAATTTATGGCCATGATATCGGATATCGAAGCAGAGAAAGATAAAGTGGATTATGTACTTGTATTCAAATTATCATGTTTTGGTCGAAATGCAGCGGACATTTATGTAATGCTGGGCTTTATGGAAATAAAAGTATCAAGAGAAATAAAAACAAGAAAGATGAATACTATAAAAACTATTACTACTATGCTTGTAAACATAGAAAGCAGGTAGATGGTCATAAGTGCACATTTAATAAACAGCTTAAAACAGGAAATTTAGACCATGAAGTATTATCAATCATTAGTAAACTAGTTTCTAGACCTGGTTTTGCAAGAAAATTGCAGGAAAAAATTAATATTCAAGTTGATACAAGTCGGATAGACAGTGAAATTGAACAATATAAGAGTCTCTTTCGTCAATTAAGTGCAACTAAAATGAATTTAATCCAACAGATTGACTCCTTAAATTTTGAAGCTCCTCATTTTCAGCAAAAGTCAATTGATTTAGACATGAGATTAAATACTATTTATGATAAAATAGCAGATGTCAAAACACTAATTGAGACAAGTGAATCTAAACGAGAAGTAATCCTAAAAGATAAAATGACCGCTGACAATATTTATAAAATATTAGTCAATTTTGCATCATTAATGGATGTCATGGAAGATATCGACAAGAAGAGATTGTGTCAGATGTTGATTGAAAAAGTCGAAATTTATGATGACAAAAATAAGGCAGGACGTTGGGTAAAAGCCATTCATTTCAAGCTTCCAATCATTGAGGAAGACTTAGAAATTAGTTTGGACAATAATACACCGGTTGAAGCAGTTGTTAAGTTAGTCAAGAAATAAGAGAATGATGAAACGTAAGGGGCTCCTTGCGTTTTTTAATAATCGTGAATTTGACAAGTGGTGTTATGTTTATTTTGACACTGGGCTACTTTATCGTTATACTAAATTATTGATTATTTTTGGAGGACTTGTGAGAATGGCCATTACGATTCGTTTGGCAAGCTTAGATGATGCAAAAGCTCTGCTGGATATTTATCGTTATTATGTTGAAGAAACAGCTATTACTTTTGAATATGATGTGCCGACTTTAGAGGAATTTACGGGGCGTATGCGCTCAATCATGGCTTTTTATCCTTATCTCGTGGCAGAAGAAGATGGCAAGATTCTTGGCTATGCTTATGCTTCTAAATTCCATCCTAGAGCTGCTTATGCTTGGTCAGCAGAAGCGACGGTTTATCTGGATAAGGCTGCGTGTGGTAAGGGTGTAGGACGTCAAATATATGGAAAGTTAGAAGATTATCTAACTCAAATGGGCATCCTCAATCTTAACGCTTGTATTGCCTCAACTGATGTTGAAGATGCCTACCTGACAAATGGAAGCGAGAAATTCCATCGAGCACTTGGTTATCAATTGGTTGGAAAATTTCATGATTCGGGTTATAAATTCAACCGTTGGTATGACATGATTTGGATGGAAAAAATGCTTGGAGAGCATGGAGCGGACGTTGCACCAGTTAAGTCCATTCATGAGATTACAAAAAAGGCTTAACTTTTATGAGTTAGGCTTTTTATCATGTTTGTTTATGATATCAAAAAACTCTGAGACTACGGTCTCAGAGTTTTCTATTTTTATTCAGCAACGGTTTCTTGAGTAAGACTTTCTTGGCCTTGGCTCTTCTTCCAGATGATAATGCCTACGAAACCTTGTGCCACCATACCTAGGTAACTAAAGGCAACGATTGGGTTTCCGATAGATAGGTAAAGGATAAAGCTAAGCAAATCGACAACTAGCCAAATGTAGTAGCCATCGAGGTGTCCTTTTACTTGACGTTGTTGGGCAGTAAAGGAAAGACCATTTGTGATGGCATCTAGGACAATTTTTTGTCCGCCCATCCAGTAAGAAATAAATCCTAAACCAAATGTCCAGAAGAAGACAGCGATAAGCACGTCTTTTAGACTGAATTTTTTATCAACGACTAATTCACCATCGTCATTGCGGCGTTTTTTCCAGTTATAGTGTCCGATAAATTCGGTTGAGAGGTAATAGCAACTTTTGAACATTTCACCATAAACACCTTGAATACCAGCGACTAAGATACCAGCAACATTTTGAACACCATTTGCTTTAAAGGTGTGCTGCCATTGAATCGCTAGTGTCCATGTCCCAATAAAACCAAAAATAGACATGATAATTGAGAGGACATGTAAGATGTTAAGGTCTCCTGAAAAGAGTGTCGGAATCATCCCGTATAGGGTAAATCCGAGAGAGACTAAGAAGGCAAAGATTACGAAAATCTTTTCTTTTAAGTCAAAACGATTCCAAGCGTTGTTAAATGATTCTTTGAGTGAAAGTTCTTTTTTCAAAAAATGTTAATCTCCAATTCCAATTGATTTCATTTCTTGACGGATCATTTGGTACACTTTATCCCAGTCCTCAGGTTTTGTAACATCGAAGTTGTCGGTGTTAATTTTCATTTTTGGACTGTATTGGTAATCTTCATACCATTTTGTGTAGTGCTTGTGAAGGAGTTTGTAGTAATCTGTTAGACCATTTTCGTCATCTGGTTGTTCAAAATCACGTCCACGTTTTTTAATGTTGTACATGATGTGGTCAAAACTACCTTCGAGGTATATTAGCAAATCAGGGGCTTTTTTAGGAAGTCCGTCAATTTCCTCCATCATGTTGTCTAGCAATTCCAAGTAGATATTATATTCTTGATCGCTGATGCTTCCTTGAAGGGTATTAATGTAAGTAAATAAAGCATCTTCATAGATTGAGCGGTCTAAGACATTGTTGTCTGCTTCGTAAGCTTCTTTGATTGATTTGAAGCGTTTATTCAAGAAGTAAATTTGTAAAGCAAACCCGTATTTTTCAGGGTCTTCATAGTATTTATCTAAAATTGGGTTATTGTCAACAGGTTCAAAGAATGCTGTTGTGCCAAGTTCTTTGGCTAAGAGAGAAGTGTAGGTAGTTTTTCCGACTCCTATCATTCCTGCTAGAATAATCACGATGGTAATGCACCTCCAATATGCTAATTCAGTAATATTTATTTAAAAATGTAATGTGTAAAATGTATTTTTGATAGCAAAGCTATCTGTCTAGAGTAAGGTTAGTAAATGTATGTTTGGTGAGTTATTATGGTTTGGAAATAGGTGAAACAAGTCCTCCTTTCCCAGTAGAGTATCTATATGTGACAAAGTCAAGGCCTTGTATTTGTCATAATAAATGATTTAAGCACAATATCTTGTGCCCGGATAAAATAGTAGCACTATATTTTGTGTTTGACAAGAGCTAAAACTCAATTATTTTTGACTAAAAAGTCAAAGATGGCTAAAAATCAGGCCCTGAGCGTAAGCAAAAAAATTCTCAAAAACTCTCAGCTAAAAAAGCTGAGAGTTTTTGAGTTTATTTGAAGACTTGGGTGGCAAAGTGTAAGGCGATACTAGCGATGCGGTCTTTTCTTTCAAGGTCAGCGTCATTTGCAAGGGTACGTGGGTCCCATTTTTCGCTGTCAAGATTGTCGGCGGAATAGAAAAACTGAAAATGATTAATCTGTCTAAATTTAGCCAGCGCGGCAATAGCAGAGCATTCCATGTCAACAGCTATAGCACCTTGTGTCTTTCGATTTGCCGTCTTTTGATGGGTTTCACGGTAAATGCCGTCAGTTGTCCAAACCTTTCCTTCTGTATAGGAGATATTTTGCGCGTCAAGAAACTGTTTAAACTGTTTGCGATAGGTGTGATTGAGCGCAATTTCACTTGTTGGCGGAGCGTAGTGATAGCTTGTGCCTTCGTCGCGAATAGCGCTTGTAGGAATGATGATTGAGGTTTCTTTGATACTGCTATCTAGGACACCACACGTACCAAAAACAAGGATATTTTCAGCGCCCATAGCAATGATATCTTCTAAGACGGCAACGCAGCTACTTGCCCCGACGTAGGAGTTAAAAAAGCCGATTTTTTCTCCATGAAAGTCAAGCTCATAAATTGGAATTTCGAGATTAGCCACACTTGTTTTAGCGATCTGACGGTGAGGAACTTCGGTTAAAATTCTAGCAAAGGTTGCTCTTGCAAAGCAGGTTACGACTGTTTTTGGAAATTGAGGAAGACTTGCCACGATATCACTGGGATTGATGATGGCTCTTTTTTCTGGGTCAAATTGCGATAGAATCATATTGCATCTCCTTTATAAAGTGTGTTGAAATATTTTTAATATTCTACTTTAAATAGTATCAAAAGACAAGTTTATGTGAGAAAAAAGCTGAAGAACTCTTTTTTAAGCGTATGTGAACTTATTTTCAGAAAAATTTCTAAAAAAGGAAGGGGATTCATGGAAATCATGTTACAAATCCTTTACAAGGCTCTCATTTTTTCAAGGTTTGTGTTATAATATGACCTAGGAAATCAGACGAGAGGTATTTATGACTTACGAACAAGAATTTTTAAAAGAATTTGAAGCTTGGGTTGATTCACAAATTACAGTTAATGAGATGGCAATGGAAGCCAGCCGTAAGATTGTGGAAGAAGATAAGGATGAACGTGCTGCTGATGCTTACATCCGTTATGAAAGTAAGTTAGATGCTTACAAATTTATCCAAGGTAAATTTGCTAATTATAAAGCCGGCAAAGGTTTCCACGAATTACCAGATAATCTTTTAGGGGAGAGAAATTACTAAAATGGCAAAGAAAAAGAATCGAAAAAAAGAGTACTTATTGAAATTGAAACGCGCAGGCATTATCAAAACAGCTGCAACAGCAACTGCTAAAGTAGCTACTAATGTTGTTTCAAAAGCGACTCTTAGTTTGGAAGAATTTTCAGCGATTTCTGCCGTAGAAGGCATTCGACCAAAACTTATTGAAACACTTTACAATGAAGGGATTAAATCAGTTTCTGATTTCAAAAACTTCACTGAAAAAGACGTTTTGGCCTTTAAAGGAATTGGTCCAGCAACTGTTAATAAATTGAAAGAAAATGGCGTAGCTTTCAAAGCTTAATCTATTTGCGTTAGCTGACTAAATCTGTTAAAATAAAAACATTCAGAGGTGTCTTAAAGATCATTTGTTACAGAAAGCGGTGTGGTTGAGAAATCCGTACAAATGTTAAGGCTGGTTGCTGAACGTTGTAACTGAATAATCAAGTTGCGAGTGCTAGTCACTCGAATGTGGGTGGTACCGCGGATTTATAAAAAATTCGTCCCTGTCGGAAGACAGGGGCGATTTTTTTGAACATACTTTATAGTTACAACAAGCCAGCCAGCGTATTGCTGAAAAGCTTGGTTTCACTCTAGAATCATGTATCCGCGACCGCAAAGACGCACAAGGAAAACATTGCGATTTACTGCGTTATGGATTGTTAAAAAGTGAGCAGGAGAAGAGAAAATTATAGAAAATTCTATTTTAACAGAAGAGCAAATAAAAGAAATCGATGAAAAATATCCTCACTTGAAGGATAGCGACGTTATTGAAGATTTAGGCCGATATGAGATGATTTCTGGTCAAAATAATTTAATTATCGGTGAGTTTTCAAATAGGGAACAGTTAATCGAAATTTCTAATCAAATTTCTGATATTCAACAAGAATTTAACAAGCTTAAAGTGATGTATAAAATATTCATTTCGGATGTTTTTGATTTTTTGAAATTAAGTTCTGAGTTGGAGGAGAAAGAGAAGAAAATTGATGAATTTGATGTAAATCGTTTCATGATGCATCTACTTTCTAGTGGAAAATTATTTGTTGATTTTGCTGAAAATCAGATAAAAATAAAACATAAGCAAGAATTTAAAAAATTTCATAAACTTACTAGTCAACAATATGACAATAGTTTTGCTTATCGATTTTGCTACAATCTTAGAAATTTTTCACAACATGTTGGAATTCCAATCTCTGCACTTCATAAGAAACAAGATTACGTCGATGACGAAAAAGTAATCATTAGTCTTTTGATTGAAAAAGATTATTTATTAAATTCTAGTTTTAATTGGAAAAAAATGCGTGCTGAAATAGAGGCAAGAAATGATATTGACGCAGTTGAGTTGGTTAAATCTTATATGAAGGCAATTACAATTTTATATGGTGAATATAATAAATTTCTTTTGAATATACACCATCGTAATTTAATGAATTTAAAACTTTCACTTGAAAATTTTGGATTAGTACATAGAAAATACTGTATAGTTGAAAGAACAAAATACAATTTAAAGTACGATCCAGCTAACATCACAACAAGACCTTTATTGGGATTAGCAGATATTGATGCAATTTATGTACATCTTAGTGAAATTGGAATTGTAAAAATAGTTAATAAAGAATAATATAAATTTAGGAGACACATTATGTCAAAAGAACTTTCACCAAAATATAACCCAGCTGAAGTTGAAGCTGGTCGTTATCAAAAATGGTTAGACGAAGATGTTTTCAAGCCTTCAGGCGATAAGAAAGCACATCCGTATTCAATCGTTATTCCACCACCAAACGTAACAGGTAAACTTCACCTTGGTCACGCTTGGGATACAACTTTGCAAGATATTATTATCCGTCAAAAACGTATGCAAGGTTTTGATACGTTATGGCTTCCTGGTATGGACCATGCGGGGATTGCAACACAAGCAAAAGTTGAAGCACGTCTTGCTGAAGATGGTATCTCACGTTACGACCTTGGTCGTGAAAAATTCCTTGATAAAGTTTGGGAATGGAAAGATGAATACGCATCAGCAATCAAACAACAATGGGGTAAAATGGGGATCTCTGTAGATTACTCACGTGAACGTTTCACCCTTGATGAAGGATTGTCAAAAGCGGTTCGTAAAGTCTTTGTTGAACTTTACAAAAAAGGTTGGATTTATCGTGGTGAATTTATCATCAACTGGGATCCAAAAGCTCGTACAGCCCTTTCTGATATCGAAGTTATCCACAAAGACGTCGAAGGTGCTTTCTACCACATGAACTACATGTTGGAAGATGGTTCACGTAGCCTTGAAGTAGCAACAACTCGTCCTGAAACAATGTTTGGTGATGTTGCCGTTGCGGTTAACCCAAATGACGATCGTTACAAAGATTTGATTGGTAAAAACGTTATCCTTCCAATCGTTAACAAAGCTATTCCAATCGTTGGTGATGAACACGCTGACCCAGAATTCGGTACTGGTGTGGTTAAAATCACTCCTGCACACGACCCTAATGACTTCTTAGTTGGTCAACGCCATAACTTGCCACAAATCAACGTGATGAACGACGACGGTACAATGAACGAACTTGCTGGTGAATTTGCTGGTATGGATCGCTTCGAAGCTCGTAAAGCTGTCGTTAAAAAATTGGAAGAAATCGGTGCGCTTGTTGAAATCGAAAAAATGGTTCACAGCGTTGGTCACTCAGAACGTACTGGTGTGCCAGTTGAACCACGTTTGTCAACACAATGGTTCGTTAAAATGGATCAATTGGCTAAAAATGCCATTGCTAACCAAGACACTGATGACGAAGTGAAATTCTACCCACCACGTTTCAACGATACTTTCCTTCAATGGATGGAAAATGTTCACGATTGGGTTATCTCTCGTCAATTATGGTGGGGTCACCAAATCCCAGCATGGTACAATGCTGAAGGTGAAATGTACGTCGGTGAAGAAGCTCCAGAAGGTGACGGATGGACTCAAGACGAAGACGTGCTTGATACTTGGTTCAGTTCAGCTCTATGGCCATTCTCAACAATGGGTTGGCCTGACACAGAAGCAGAAGACTTCAAACGTTACTTCCCAACATCTACATTGGTAACTGGTTACGATATCATCTTCTTCTGGGTATCACGTATGATTTTCCAATCATTGGAATTCACAGGATGCCGTCCATTTGAAAACGTGCTTATCCACGGTCTTATCCGTGATGAACAAGGACGTAAAATGTCTAAATCACTTGGTAACGGTATTGACCCAATGGACGTTATCGAAAAATACGGTGCTGACGCCCTTCGTTGGTTCTTGTCAAATGGTTCTGCACCAGGTCAAGATGTTCGTTTCTCTTACGAAAAAATGGATGCTGCTTGGAACTTCATTAACAAAATCTGGAACATCTCTCGTTACATTTTGATGAACAATGAAGACCTTATGCTTGACCAAGCTAGCGCAAATGTAGAAAAAGTTGCTGCTGGTACAGCTGGTAACGTTACAGACCGTTGGATTCTCCACAACTTGAACGAAACAATTGCTAAAGTCACTGAAAACTTTGATAAATTTGAATTCGGTGTGGCTGGTCACATTCTTTACAACTTCATCTGGGATGAATTTGCTGACTGGTATGTTGAGTTGACTAAAGAAGTGCTTTACAGCGACAATGAAGACGAAAAAGTTATCACTCGTTCAGTTCTTCTTTACACACTTGATAAAATCCTTCGTTTGCTTCACCCAATCATGCCATTTGTAACTGAAGAAATCTTTGAACAAATTTCTGAAGGTTCAATCGTAACAGCTGAATACCCAACTGTTAACCCAGCATTTGAAAATGAAGCAGCGCACAAAGGTGTTGAAAGTCTTAAAGACCTTATCCGTGCTGTACGTAACGCACGTAGCGAAGTGAACGTTGCTCCAAGCAAACCAATTACACTTCTTGTGAAAACAAGCGATAAAGAATTGGAAGACTTCTTTAACAGCAATGTGAACTACATCAAACGTTTCACAAATCCTGAAAAACTAGAAATTTCTTCTGATATTGAAGCACCAGAATGGGCAATGTCTAGCGTTATCACAGGTGCTGAAATCTTCTTGCCACTTGCTGACCTTCTTAACGTTGAAGAAGAATTGGCACGTCTTGACAAAGAACTTGCTAAATGGCAAAAAGAATTGGATATGGTTGCACGCAAACTTGGCAACGAAAAATTCGTCGCTAACGCTAAACCAGAAGTTGTCCAAAAAGAACGCGACAAACAAGTCGATTACCAAGCTAAATACGACGCAACAGTCGCACGTATTGAAGACATGAAAAAATTGGTGAAATAAGTTTAAGGTTTTTGAAAGAAAAAATTAAGATTGCCTTAAGTAAGGACAACTATACTATAAACAATCCTAGTTAACTTTCTTTTTCATAGATACCTACTTTTCAAAGAGTATCACAATCAAAAAGCACCCCACCTCAACTGTAAGTTGAAGTGGGGTGCTTTTTGGAATCCAAGTATGAAAATTAGATAATATTTCTAATCTATTTGGTATAATTTCCAATTTTTCTTTTGAGTTCTTCCCATTCAGGGGGAGATAGCAATTCTTGAATATACTGAGACTCTTTTAAACTTATGAGCTGTTTATCATCAAGATATGGTAATAGTACAAATAATGATTCTAAATCTTGAAAACTTTTTTTGATTTTTCTATTTTCTAAAAGAATCCATATGTATTTAATTAGTAGGTTGTTTTTTTCTCATTAGTTTTTTCTTCGCTTAAGTAATAAGTCAGAGAATATAACTCAATATTAGCTGTACATTCTGTTACATTATCTTTAAAAGTATCCAAGAACTCTAAGTATTTATCGTTATTAAGCCTATCTTCTTGAATAATAAATGCAAGTGATGAAAGAATGTTATAATTTTTATTTTCTTGTAGTATAAGTTGTCTTAACCAATCATTTTCATATCTGAATTTTTCTTGACTTAAGAAAATTAAATTAATCATATAGTTAAAGTTATTATGTTGAAACATTATTTCTTTGGGTTCGATATATTCAAGTGCTATTAGTAGTGCATAATTCAAAGCTTTGTTATCATTAATTTTTGTTTTGAGTAAGTTAGAAACTAGCTCTGCGAAAAGCTTTTTAGTATTATCTAGCATTCCGTTATGATAATAAATGTATCCGAGAAATGTTTCATAACTAACTACTTCAATATTTATGTCGTAATCATATAAGAATACACCTTTCATAAATTGTTTGTAAGGATCATGTGAGAGGTTGTCAATTATTTCTTTTATATCTGTTATATATTCCTTATGTTTAATTGCTAATTCTATTAAAGTACTTAAATATCCACCCAATTCAGAATTGATAAAAAGCATCATATCAAAATCTTTATTATCTGATAAGTAACTATCCAAATTGCTAGGAGATATACTAAAAAGTGTATCGATTATTTGTGTATTTACATTATCTTGTTGAACGAAGTATTTGAAAAACTTTTCCTTATCACGTAAAAAGTGATTATCATTCATATTTTCTAAGCAGGTATTTATCGAAAAGTTTACAATATTTTTCGGCAATTCTTCAATAGTTGCAAGTTTATAAAATAGTGAAGAGTATCTGTTAAATAACTTTTTACTATTCTTACTTAAGAAAGTCCATAATTTTTCTTGTAATTCTTTATTTGAATCATTTGTCAATAATTCAATACAGAAATCGATTGTAGCATCAACTGTGTTCCCTTCCCAAGGCTTTTCAAGATTAAATTGATTTTCTTGAGAAGTCAACAAAATATGAAGAAGTTCTTGTTCTGATAAATTTAAAATTTGTTCTACGGTTATAAATGAATTATTTTGGACAATGAAGGATGCGCCTCTGGTAATTAAGTCGTGATAATTATTGAGAGGTACTATTTGATGTTTCTTAAGTTCTAAAGAGTGCCTTTCAACAAAACTATTAAGTTCAGAGCCAAAAGTTTTGTCATTGAAATTAATATTGTTAATTAATTTTTCGACTAAATTACTTTCCAATGATATATCATTATCTAATTTTACTAGTATTTTTTGTATGACTTTTCTAGAAATTAATTCTTCAGGAATTTTTTCTAGAAGGGATTTTTTATTGATAGAAATATGATTTTTACTTAATAGTACATATAATATTTCTAAAATTCCACCTTCTGAAATTAATTCTTCAATTGAGTAAGGGATTATTTCATGAGTAAGCTCAGCCGCATTAGCAAGTTCATTAATTTGAGAGTCATCTAAATTTATTTTTAACTTTTCCTTAGTATCATTAGTTAGATAAATTGATTTACCATAAAAATTTTTTTGATTTTTTAGTATTTTAAATTGTTTAATAAACCAATATCCCATTAAATCACAATCATTAATAAAACTTGTAAGTGGAAGGTTTGTGGTTGAGCTGATTGCAGATCTAATATTACTTAGTTCATCATTTAAAATTTTTTGATAATCAATACCATATTTGTACAAGTTGTACAAGGAATTAATATAATAATTTTGATTCCCTTTAGAGAACAGCTCCCTTATAATTTCCCACTCTTTAGGTGATAGTGATTCTTTATTTTGATCTACGAAATTCCAAAAAGACTCAAAATTATTGATGATAGTATTTTTAACTACGCTACTCTTAAATGTTGAGTGAAGAATATGTTCGGAAAGTTCTTTGTCATTAAGTGTTAATATTTTATTATATAGAGCATTTAAAAATGTTCCATTATCTGCGTTATTATTTAAAGCATTGATGACTTCGTCTTCAGTAGAGGTTGGATTTAGTAATAGTTGCCATTCACGATTTTGTGGTGATAATCCAGTTTCTTCGTTAATTTTAACGGTTAATTTTTTTATAAATTTAGGAAGATCATCAAATGAGTTACCATACCAGATTATTGAAGTATGGTTTTCATTTTTAAAAAAGGTAGAATAAAGATTACGATATTCTTTATCGACCTCAGGGTCCATGGTTTCGTCAGCTTTCATTAAAGCGTAATGTTTGTTTTCGGGTGCTAGTAGAGATAAAATTTCATCTTCTTCAAGGCTAACACCAACAAATAATACAGTTAAATTTTTAGTTGAAAACCATTTTTTTAATTGTTCAAAATTATGTTTTTCCTTGAGATATGTTTTAGAGTAGTCAGCTGAGGAACTAACAAAGAAGTCTGGGTTACAATGTGGAGTTCCATGAATATGGAGAATATCTCCCCACTCGAGTTTACTGTCATTATTTATAACAAATTCTTGGAGATCATTAATGCTTTTGACACTATTTCGTAGTCTTTGAGCATGCTTTTCTATCTCTAAATCATAATTTGGAGTAACGAATATTGCATCAATATTAACTAGCGCTTCGAGTATTTCATTAGATGGTTGGTATGGTACTAATTTTTCAAAATAGTTTTTCTCAAAGTTGAGCCTATTTTTCTTAAATTCCTCTTCACCTAAAATGGATTTTAATGAATGATTTACTAAATCAACTTTTCTTTTATTACTTAATTTTGATTTCGCTATAGTATCAAAGACTAAAAATTTTTCTCTTCCTAAGTTGACATTGGGACTAATACTCAGTAAATAGGATTGCCAATATTTAATAAGGTGACTAACATAATCATTCCAATTAGGGTATCCCTGTGAGATTGAAACACCTGCACCAATAAAAATAACTAGCTTTTGCTTTCTAATAGCTTGGACTAAATCGGTTACAAGAGAATTAAATTCTTCATCTGTATAAGTTTCTATTTTTATAATCCTTCTTTTGTATTTATGATAATTATATGATACGTATGTTATTATACTATAGTTTCATATAGAAAAAAGATAAAAAATTAGTTTGATTCTATGTATTATTAGGTTAAATAAGTTTTGTAGTATAATACAGAAAGACGATAAGGAGGGTCATTGTATTGTTCCCAAAAACTTGGACAAATATTATTGTTAAAAACAGCTATTAGATTTTGAAAAGAAAGAGCTGGAAAATGTTATTCTAGTCTTTTTTTGCTATACTTATGCTAAACGAAAGGAGTCCCTATGTCATTTGAATCGGATATTTTTAGAAAAAAGCGCGTGGTGTTTGAGAGTTTGGTGGCGTTTGGATTTGAGAAATCTGAGGCTGGATATGACTACGCGGAGCTGATTTTGAATGGCGATTTTGAAGTGCGAGTTCATGTTTCACTGGATGGTCAGGTGTCAGCAAAGGTGATTGATACTGATTTAAATGAAGAGTATCTTGCTCTTCATGTGGCTGGTGCGAGTGGCAATTTTGTTGGGAAGGTTCGTGAAGCTTATCAAGAGGTTCTTGAAAGAGTGGCTGAAGCTTGCTTTGAAGCTCTGCCATTTGCCAGTGACCAAATGAATCGTCTTGCAAATCACCTAAAGGCAACTTATGGCGATGATTTTGACCATCCTTTTGAAAAATATCCTGAGTTCTCTTCTTTTCGCTATCCTGAAAATCAGAAGTGGTATGGTCTTGTGATGACACTTGCGCGCGGCAAATTAGACCTTGGTGAGGAGCAGTGGTCGCAAGAAGAGCTAGATAAAAAAGTTGAAATCATCAATATCAAGGTTGAACAAGCTAAGTTGCCTGAATTGATTGAAATCATGGGCGTTTATCCGTCTTACCACATGAATAAGAAGTCTTGGGTGAGTGTGGTTTTAGATGAGACAGTTCCTGATGAGCTCCTTTTTTCTTTGGTGGATAATAGCAGAGCTTTGGTAGCTGGAAAGGCCCTGGGGAGCAGTAGTGGTCCAGATTATTGGATTATTCCAGCCAACCCCAAGTATTATGATATTGATGCTGAATTTGCAGCAAACAAAGTTATTTTATGGACACAAAAAGCAAGCATTAAAAAAGGTGATTTCGTGGCAATTTACATGACAGCACCGACTAAGGCAGTGCGGTATTTTTGCCAAGTCTTAGAAGCTGATTTGCCAAATAATGCTTATCGAGATGAACCCTCCATTAAAAAATTAATGAAGATTCAGCTACTCCACACTTTTTCTGATGAGCAAGTGACGTTTGATACCTTAAAATTTTGTGGCGTCAAAGCCGTTCGTGGTCCACGTCGTATGACAAAAGAATTAATTGAAAAAATCGATTCACTCAGAAATAAATAGATAAGTCGTACCGTTAGGTGCGGTCTTTTTTTGAAAATAAAATTGAAAGAATATTGCAAAAATAACTTTTGAAGAGTATACTATCTAACAATCGGGAGTTGTTTATGAGGAAAATCGAACGAAAAAATACAGGTCTTTTAGTAACGAGCAGTACGATTTCAAAGATAGGTGATACTTTATTTGATTATGTGAATAATTCGTTTTTAGCGAGTATGAACGTGAAATCAATGGTTTTGGTAGGAGTTTATCAAGCACTTGAAAATGTCATTGGAGCCCTGTTTAATTTATTTGGTGGAGTGATTGCGGACCGTTTCAGACGAAATAAAATTATCATTTTAAGTGATTTTTTGAGTGGCTTAATTTGTCTGTGCTTGTCTCTTATTTCCAAGCAAACTTGGCTCATCTATGCGGTCATTTTAACCAATGCTTTACTAGCACTTTTGTCAGCATTTTCGACACCAGCTTATAATGCTTTTACCAAAGAAATCGTTGAAAAAGAGCAGATTACATTAGTTAATTCTTATCTACAGACGGTTGCTACGCTGGTTAAAATCATTGTTCCAATGCTTGCTTTAGGGATTTATCATGTGATTGGTATCAATGGTGCTTTGATTTTAGATGGCATGTCGTTTTTATTATCGGCTTTGATTGTTGCTTTTGTTCAACCCATTTTAGAAGAGACGAGTAAGAACGATGATTTTTCAGTCAAGGTCATCTTCGACGATTTAGTTAGTGGCTTTAAGTATGTTATCTGTAATCGTCAGATTTATCTCTTGATTGCTCTATCAGCTGGAGTCAATTTTTTCATGGCAGGTTACAGCCTCCTACTTCCTTATGGGAATCAAATGTTTCCAAAAATCACTGGAGATATTTATGCTACTTTTTTGACCGCAGAAGCTATTGGCGGAGTGATTGGAGCGGTGGTTAGTGGAAAAATGAGACGAAAATTATCAACTGGTCAATTAATGGCTATGTTATTTGTCTTTGGTGGTTTTGTCGCACTTGCTCCTGTACTTTATTTTGTGAAAGCAGAGCTTTTCTTAATGGTTTTATCGCCTGTTGGTTCTGGGATTTTTATGACCTTATTTAACATTCATTCTTTTTCTTTAGTTCAAAGAGAAGTCGCTAGTGAATATCTGGGACGAGTGTTAGGAATTGTTTTTACGGTTGCTATTTTATTTATGCCCCTTGGAACAGCTCTTTTTACAATCATTTTTAGTCCAAGCAATCCTGGAAATCTTCTCTATCTTGGCATTTCTGTTATGATACTGAGCCTTATTTTCTTGAGGTTATTACAAAGTAATGGATAACTGTCTATATTTAAATACTATTTCGACAACAGTTTAATTATTAGAAAAAATTAAGCTGTTTTTTGTTTGATGGTTCAATATTTTTAATCTTTCAAGTAAATTTTGAGGTTAAAAAATGCCTATAAATGGCCAAATTTCCATTCTTTGTTAGATTATCTAACATAAAAATAAAAAATATTGCGAAAATTTTCAAAAAAGTGTTTATTTTTTAAAAACATAGGTGTATAATAGCTCTATCGTTGTAAAGCGATCACGAAATACAAAATAAACCTCACTATTAATCACTATCATTTTGGTATTTCAAATTTTAAAAAATTTTTTAAGGAGGAGCATATGAAGAAAAGCTTTATTCATCAACAGCAGGAGATTTCTTTTGTCAAGAATAGTTTTACTCAATATTTGATTGATAAACTTGGCATCGTTGAAGTGCAAGGACCTATTCTTAGCCAGGTCGGGGATGGTATGCAAGATAATTTGAACGGCGTTGAACATCCTGTATCTGTGCACGTTAAACGTATTCCTAATGCTGAATATGAAGTTGTTCATTCACTTGCTAAGTGGAAACGTCATACCTTAGCACGTTTCGGCTTCAATGAAGGAGAAGGGCTTTTCGTACACATGAAAGCTCTCCGTCCAGATGAAGAAGAATTAGACCCAATCCACTCTATTTATGTCGACCAATGGGATTGGGAAAAAGTTATTCCAAATGGTCGTCGCAACATCGAATACTTGAAAGAAACAGTTGAACAAGTTTATAAAGCTATTCGTTTGACAGAATTGGCAGTAGAAGCTCGTTTTGATATTGAAGCTGTTTTGCCTAAGAAAATCACTTTTATTCACACAGAAGAATTGGTAGAACGTTATCCAGATTTGACACCAAAAGAACGTGAAAATGCTGCTGCTAAAGAATTCGGTGCGATTTTCCTTATTGGTATTGGTGGTATTTTGCCAGATGGTCAACGCCACGATGGTCGTGCACCTGACTACGATGACTGGACTTCTGAATCTGAAAATGGATACCATGGTCTTAACGGTGATATTATTGTTTGGAACGAAGTGCTTGGCTCAGCTTTTGAATTGTCATCAATGGGTATTCGTGTTGACGAAGAAGCTCTTAAACGTCAAGTTAAAATCACTGGTGACGAAGACCGTTTGCAATTAGAATGGCATAAAGCTCTTCTCAATGGTCTCTTCCCACTTACAATTGGTGGTGGTATTGGTCAATCACGTATGGCAATGTTCTTACTTCGTAAGAAACACATTGGTGAAGTTCAATCAAGTGTTTGGCCAAAAGAAGTTCGTGACACTTACGATAACATTCTTTAATAGAAGAAACTTAATTTAAGGACTAAAAAAGGTCGGCTGATATTCAGTCGGCTTTTTGATTGTAAAAAAGTCGCTAGAAAAATTCTAACGACTTTTGGATTATGTATTTTACCAAGGTAGACCTGCAGCGGCAATTTCTACTTTTGAAGCATATTGTCCATTTGAGCGGTGCCATCTACCGCGATAATCTCTTTTATATCCACCAGCAGCTTGTTCTTGTTGTTGCGCTTGTTGAGCGGCAGCAGCGGCTTGTTCCTGTGCTTGACGAGCAGCTTCAGCGGCAGCTTGCTCTTGTGCTTGTCTAGCTTCTTCAGATTTTCTTGCTTCCTCAGCTTGACGAGCAGCTTCGGCTTCTTTGGCATCAATTGCTGAAACGACAGCGTTGATACGGTTATTGAAGGCTTCTTTTTTAGCTGAATCTGCTACAGCATTAACCATATTTTTAGCGTCATCAACGTTTTCACGTTTTTGGTCGCTTTCGAGTTTTTTAACAGCTGTTTCAGCTGCATTGATAGCTTCTTGCTGTTTCTTAGCTTCAATGGCTGTTTTTACAGTTGTGATACGCTTTTGGAGTTTTTCCTTCAGCTTGCTATCTGTGACAGCATTCATTTTGTTAGTTGCAGCATCGAGGTTAGCTTGGGTTTGCTCGTTTTCAAGCTTTGCGACAGCAGCTAGTGCTTCATCTTCGATAGCTTTGACTTTTTGGTATTCTTTTTTACCAATTTCAATGTATTTGGCATTTTCTTTTTTAAAATCACTAAGTTGATTTTGACTATCTTTTAAGTCATCTTGTTTTTGGTTGATGTCTTTATTAAGTTGTTCAATTTTTGATTCAGCTTGAGTAATATCGTTGTGTTGACTACCTTGAGCCGAGAAACTACCAATCAACAAAACTAACAAGATTGTGATAGCGAGATTTTTCTTGTCTTTAAAGAAATTTTTAAAAATTCATCATAACTTCTTTATCCTAAAAAAACTTTGATAATTAAAAATATCCCACTCATCATATCAAATCTTATTTTGACTGTAAATATGATTGAAGATTTTTTAAGGCATTTTAGTTGATTTTTGCTATAATGGTTCTTATGAGAGTTGTAGCAGGAAATTTTGGTGGGCGTCCTTTGAAGACGCTCGATGGAAAAATTACTCGTCCGACAACTGATAAGGTTAAGGGCGCTATTTTTAATATGATTGGTCCATTCTTTGAGGGTGGACGTGTTTTGGATTTGTTTTCTGGTAGTGGTAATTTAGCAATTGAAGCTATCTCACGCGGAATGGACGAGGCTGTTCTTGTGGAACGTAATCGTCAAGCGCAAGCGATTATCACAGAAAATATCAAAATGACGAAAGCTGAAAAGCAATTTCATTTGATGAAAATGGATGCCAATAAAGCGATTGGAGTGGTCAAAGGACCGTTTGATTTGGTATTTTTAGATCCACCATACGCTAAAGAAGAAATTGTCAAAAATATTACTGATTTGGAAGAGGCAGGCTTGTTATCTGAAGATGTCATGATCGTCTGTGAAACAGATAAATCAGTTGATTTGCCAGAAGAGATTTCAAACTTTGGTATCTGGAAGCAAAAAACTTATGGAATTAGTAAAGTAACGGTTTATATTAGATAAACAGAAATGATTTTTCACTAATGGAGGCAACATGGCTAAAATTGGTTTGGTGACTGGGTCTTTTGATCCTGTGACAAATGGGCATCTTGATATCATTGCACGCGCTAGTAAGCTCTTTGACACGCTTTACGTGGGGATTTTATATAATAGAAATAAATCTGGTCTATTCACGATTGCTGAGAGAAAACAGATGCTAGAAGAGGCAGTAGAACCTTATTCAAATGTTAGCGTAGTGACAGCACATGATTCTTTGGCTGTTGATGTGGCAAGAGAATTAAAGGCTGCTTATTTGGTCAGAGGAATTCGAGATGCTAAAGATTTGGAATATGAAGGGGGTATGGATTTCTTCAATCATCATCTAGCTAGTGATATTGAGAGTGTTTATTTACTCACCTCTCCAGAATGGCAATATGTGTCATCCAGTCGTGTGCGTGAATTGATACATTTTCAGGCTGATATTTCAGCATTTGTCCCAGACAGTGTTGTGAAAAAAGTGGAGGAAAAATATGACAATCTTAAACGCATTTAAAGGGATTTTGAAAAAGTTAGGTCGTATTTTATACCGCTTAAAATGGTGGATTTTAGGGGCTGTGGGAACAGTTTTTCTCATCTTTAGTTTATTTTATCCACTTGATTATTACATTGAAATGCCAGGTGGTGCCTACGATGTTCGTAGTGTTTTAACGGTTAATAAAAAGGCTGATAAGGACAAAGGCTCTTACAACTTTGTAGCCGTGAGTGTGAGTCAGGCAACCTTAGCTCAACTAATTTATGCTTGGTTAACACCGCATACAGAAATTTCAACTGCAGCTGCAACTACAGGTGGCTACAGTAATGAAGATTACATGCGTATTAATCAATACTATATGGAAACTTCACAAAATACAGCGACTTACCAAGCTTTAACCCTAGCAGGAAAAGACGTTAAGCTTGATTATCAAGGTGTCTATGTCCTAAATGTAACCAAAAATTCAACCTTTAAAGGACTTTTACATCTAGCTGATACGGTTACTGGTGTAAATGGTAAAACGTTCAAGAGTTCACAAGAATTGATGGCTTATGTAGCAGATTTGGATCTTGGCTCTAAAGTCACTGTTCAAGAAATTTCAAACGGTAAAACAAAAGAGGTTTCTGGTAAAATCATTGAATTGCCAAATGGTAAAAATGGTATCGGTATTGGTTTAGTCGATCATACCAAGGTGTCATCTGATGTCGATGTGACTTTTGATACCAGTGGTGTTGGTGGACCTAGTGCAGGCTTGATGTTCACACTTGATATTTATGATCAAGTTAATAACGAAGACCTTCGTAAAGGTCGTAAAATTGCTGGTACTGGTACCATTGAATCAGATGGTTCTGTTGGTGATATCGGCGGAGCAGGCTTAAAAGTTGTCTCAGCTGCCAAATCTGGTGCAGATATTTTCTTTGTTCCAAATAATCCAGTCGATAAAGAAACATTGAAAAAAAATCCTGATGCTAAGACAAATTACGAAGAAGCCAAAGAAGCTGCTAAAGACCTTGATACAGACATGAAAATTGTCCCTGTCAAGAATGTCCAAGAAGCGATTGATTACCTAAGAAGTACAAATTAATACAAGAAGCATCTCTTTTAGACTAGCTAAAAGAGGTGTTTTTTGATGCATCAGTTAACTTTTTCTTAAGCTTTATTGTTTACAATGATTTAAAATGAAGAGGTGGAATACTAATAGATTGGAGGAGTGTATGACAAACTGGCAGAAACGTTTGGTGATTGGCTTTAATATTGCAGCCCTGTTTATCTTTTTAGATGTTAGTTTGTTAATTTTTATTAGATCTGTAAATGGTCATGGTATTTATCAGACCTTAGGCATGAAGTGGCTGACTTTCTCAGCTTGGGTACTTTGTTATGCTTCCTTATGGATGTTCCAAGGAATTGCTTATATGTTTGTTAAACGTCTCTCCTTGGCAAAAGAACAGCGAAATAGTCGCTGAGTATTGAAAAGCTAGATTTTTTATCTAGCTTTTTTGGTTGATAATAGATTTGTAAAGGCACTGAAATATCACTATTGGGGTGGAAAATGCTATAATATTGCTATGACAGAAAAGCTAACGATTTTACATCTGAATGATTGGCATTCTCATTTTGAAAATTATCCAAAAATCAAACGTTTTTTTCAAGAATATCCTGAGACAAATGAAGTTATTCGACTTGATATTGGGGATAATATCGACCGCTGGCATCCGATGACAGATATCAGTAAGGGAAAATGTAATGTTCAATTTTTAAACGAGCTTAAGATTGACTTTGCGACCATTGGTAATAATGAAGGAATTGGTCTTGCAAAACATTGGTTAAATGAGGTTTATCAAGAGGCTGACTTTGATGTTATTTTAGGTAATCTTGAAGATGACAATGGTCGCCCAGCTTGGGCTGAGCCTTATAAGATTTATGAAACGAAAGCAGGCACTAAGATTGCTTTTTTAGCTTATACTTTTCCTTATTATCTGACTTATAAACCAAGTGGTTGGAAGGTACTTGACCCTTTAGAGTGTTTAAAAAGAGACCTTGCTATTAAGGAAGTGCAAGAAGCAGATTTTAGAATATTATTAAGCCATTTGGGTCTTCCTTGGGATGAAAAAATCACCGCTGCTTGTCCAGAAATTGATTTGATTATTGGGGCTCATACACATCATGTCTTTGAAGATGGGGCATGCCTTAATGGCACTTACATGGCAGCTGCAGGAAAATACGGTCAATTTGTCGGTGAAATTAATCTCAGCTTTGACAATCATGAAATGACTGATATCACAATCCACGCTCATGAAACTAGTCATATGGCAAGTAAACCAGGTGATAAAGAATGGATTGAAAAAATTGTTTCAGATGGTCGCAAGCTTTTAGGGCAAGAAATGGTGAAGCAATTTGATGAGGACTTGAGTTTAGATGAGTCTTGTCAATTGGTTATGGATGCCATGAAAGATTATGCCAAAGCAGATATTGCCATGATAAATTCTGGCTTGGTTGTAGAGCCTTTTACTAAGGACATTACTAAAGATACTTTGCACCATTCGCTTCCGCATCAAATGCGACTAGCAAGGCTAGAAGTAAGTACCGATGAGTTAGCCGAAATCTGTCAAGATGTTTATTCGCAAGCAGAATTGTTAGCAAGACAACAAATCCGTGGCATGGGATTTCGCGGTAAGGAATTTGGGGCCGTTTTAACGAGTGGCTTTGCTTACAAAAACGGAAAAATAGTGTATAATGAAAAGGTTACGAATGAAAAGGAGACTGTTAGTCTAGTCTTGGTTGATCAATATTATTTTGCCCGTTATTTTGAAAGTATTAAATCACATCAAGCTGAGCTGCTTTTTCCTGAATTGCTTCGAGAACTGGTAGAAGACTACCTCAGACATAAAGAATAAGTTTTACGATGGATGAAGAGAGGAGACCGATGAGAAAAGATATCTCTCCTGAAATGTACAATTACAATAAATTTCCTGGTCCACAATTCGTGGCATTTTCTGATCGTGTCAAAAGCGATGATATCGAGTTGTTGATTTTAGCCAATGAAAAAGATGCTTTTAACGCAACAGTGTTTAGTCAACGTTTTTCAGATATCTTGCTCAAATATGACTACATCGTCGGAGATTGGGGAAATGAACAGCTACGTCTAAAAGGTTTTTACAAAGATGACCGCGACGTTAAAAAGGCTAATCGTATTTCACGTTTAGATGATTACCTCAAAGAGTATTGTAACTTTGGCTGTGCTTATTTTGTTCTTGAAAATAAAGAGCCACGTGCTGTGAAGTCTGAAGAAGAAAAACAAACAAGACGTCATAAATCACAAAAACGTTCGTCTGGTAAGAAAAAAGCTGACCGTTCAGGAAATCAACATTTTACCAGTCAAAAACGTAAAGAAAGCAAAGGAGGCAGTGAGCGTCACCAAAAACGTGAACAACAAAAAGAAATTCAGTCGGCAAAACAATTTGTCATTCGCCGCAAAGAGAAATAGGAAGGAAATAAATTTACAGAATGCAAACAGAAACTAAGGACATGAAGCCCTCTATTTACGGTTTAACACGCGATGAACTCATCGAATGGGTAATCGAACACGGTGAAAAGAAATTCCGTGCAACACAAATTTGGGATTGGCTTTACCGTAAACGTGTCCAATCTTTTGAAGAAATGACAAACATTTCAAAAGATTTTATCGCTATTTTAAATGAAAATTTCTGCGTTAACCCATTGAAACAACGTGTCGTCCAAGAAGCATCAGATGGTACCGTCAAATACTTGTTTGAATTGCCTGATGGGATGTTGATTGAAACAGTTTTGATGCGCCAACACTATGGCTTGTCAGTCTGTGTAACATCACAAGTTGGTTGTAACATAGGTTGCTCATTCTGTGCCAGCGGTTTGATTAAAAAACAACGTGATTTGACAAGTGGTGAAATCACTTCACAAATTATGATGGTACAAAAATACTTTGATGAACGTGGTCAAGATGAGCGCGTGAGTCACGTTGTTGTTATGGGGATTGGTGAACCATTTGATAACTACGACAACGTGCTTCGCTTTGTTCGTACGATTAACAATGACAATGGTCTTGCTATCGGTGCACGTCACATCACAATTTCAACATCAGGTTTAGCACACAAAATCCGTGAATTTGCTCACGAAAGCTTGCAAGTTAACTTGGCTGTTTCGCTTCACGCACCAAACAATGAATTACGTTCACAAATCATGCGTGTTAACCGTTCATTCCCACTTGAAAAACTCTTTGCTGCGATTGAATACTACGTTGAAACAACTAACCGTCGTGTGACATTTGAGTATATTATGTTAAATGATGTTAATGACTCACCAGAAAACGCACAAGAATTGGCTGATTTGACGAAAAAAATCCGCAAATTGTCTTACATCAACTTGATTCCATATAACCCAGTTTCTGAACACGACCAATACCGTCGTTCAAGTAAAGAACACGTTGCAGCCTTTTACGATGTTCTTAAGAAAAATGGTGTTAACTGTGTCGTTCGTCAAGAACACGGAACTGATATTGATGCCGCTTGTGGTCAATTGCGTTCAAATACAATGAAACGTGACCGCCAAAAAGCTGCTAAAGCAAAATAAGAAGGTAAAATGAGAAAGCTATTTGATGAAGAACTTGAGTTGACAAGCTTAGGGCGTAAGGTGGCAATAACTTTGGTGGGGATTTACATCCTTGCCCTTTGCTTCTTGTGTTTTAGTCCGCAACCTTTTAAGATTGATGGGGTTGAGACCCCCAATATTATTCATTATGGACGTCTGTGTCTTTTGCTGGTTCCATTTAACAGCTTGATTGGAATTGGGCAGTTGGATAGTGCCTTTGAATTATTTTGGGTCTTTGCACAAAATGTCACCAATATGTTTCTTGTTTTTCCATTGATGTTTGGCTTGATTTGGCTGTTTCCAAAACTACGTCATTGGAAGAGAGCTTGGCTATTTGCTTTTGGAGTGAGTCTAGTGATTGAAACGACTCAATTGCTTGTAGATTTACTCTATAATGCTAATCGGGTCTTTGAAATTGATGATCTTTGGACTAATTCATTAGGTGGCTTACTAGCTTTAGGGCTTTACACAGTTATTTACAAAAAATATCACAAGTAGTTATTATAGGTCAGGAAAAACTCCTGACCTTTTTCATATGAGAAGCTTAGGGCAGGAAACTTGACTTAGAGTCTAGTCAAGGGTGTATAATATCAGCTAGAAAGCAGGTTTTAATGAAAATTATAAAGGATCTCTGGTGGTTTTTTAAGCTGGAGAAAAAACGGTATATTATTGGAATTCTTGCTCTTATTTTGGTGGCAATTTTAAACCTTGTCCCTCCAAAAGTTATGGGCGGAGTTATTGATCGAGTGACATCTGGTGAGTTAACACAAGGGCAATTGCTGATGAGCTTATTCTTGTTGGTTTTATCAGCTTTTGCTATGTATTTTTTACGTTATATTTGGCGAATGTATATCTTGGGAACGTCGTATCGTCTTGGTCAGATTATGCGTTTTCGCTTATTTGATCATTTTACAAAAATGTCACCTAGTTTTTATCAAAAACATCGTACGGGTGATTTGATGGCGCATGCTACTAATGATATTAATGCGCTGACACGTTTAGCAGGCGCTGGAGTTATGTCAGCAGTAGATGCGACAATTACGGCTTTTGTGACCTTGGTGACAATGGCTTTTAGTATTTCTTGGCAAATGACCTTGGTAGCGGTGATTCCTTTGCCATTTATGGCATATGCAACAAGTCGTTTAGGACGAAAGACTCACCAAGCGTTTGGAAAATCTCAAGCTGCCTTTTCAGAATTAAATAATAAGGTTCAGGAGTCCGTGTCAGGTATCAAAGTAACCAAGTCATTTGGGTATCAAGAAGATGAACTTCAGTCTTTTCAAGAAATCAATGACATGACTTTTGTTAAGAACATGAAAACCATGAAATATGATGTCATGTTTGATCCTTTAGTGCTTTTATTTATCGGGGCAAGTTATGTTTTGTCATTGTTGATGGGAGCTTTTATGGTATCAGCCGGTCAAGTGACGGTTGGTAATTTAGTAACCTTTATCACTTACTTAGATATGCTAGTTTGGCCCTTAATGGCAATTGGTTTTCTTTTTAATATGATTCAACGCGGTTCTGTCTCTTATAATCGTATTAATTGTCTTTTGAAAGAAACATCTGATGTCCAAGAAAGTAAACAGCCTTTGCAGACTATTCAGAATGGTACTTTGGTTTATGATATTGATTCGTTTCATTATGAAAATGAGGAGACGTTATCAGATATTCATTTTGCTCTAGAACAGGGACAAACGCTGGGATTAGTTGGGCAGACCGGTTCTGGTAAGACTACCTTGATTCGTTTGTTGTTACGTGAATATGATTTGACTGATGGTCGGATTATGCTTGATGGCAACAATATCAAGGATTACAAGTTATCTGATTTACGCCGTTTGATTGGTTATGTCCCACAGGATCAATTTTTATTTGCCACTAGTATTTTAGAAAATATTCGTTTTGGAAATCCCGATGCCTCTTTAGAAAAGGTTGAAGCAGCAACGAAGTTATCTCGAGTTTATGATGACATTATGGCAACACCGGATGGCTTTGAAACTTTGATTGGTGAGAAAGGTGTTAGTCTTTCTGGTGGTCAAAAACAGCGGATTGCTATGAGTCGTGCCATGATTCTTGATCCTGAAATTTTGATTTTGGACGATTCTTTGTCGGCAGTAGATGCTAAGACAGAACATGCTATTATTGAGAATCTTAAGCAAACTCGTCAACATAAATCGACAATTATCACAGCACATCGTTTGAGTGCGGTGGTTCATGCTGATTTAATCTTAGTCTTGCAAGATGGGCATATCATTGAACGAGGGTGTCATGAGGATCTTATTAAGCAAGGTGGCTGGTATGCAGATACTTATGAAGCTCAGCAATTAGAAATGGAAGGAGATAGTGATGAAGAATAATGCAAATCAGTGGCGTGTATTTAAGCGCCTCATGAGCTATCTCAAACCTTATAAATTCTTAACCGCCTTAGCTCTAGGTCTTTTACTACTAACAACGGTTGTTAAGAGTCTGATTCCACTGATTGCTTCTTACTTTATTGATCATTTTTTGACGGATATGAATCAGACTGCCATGCTGATTTTAGTTGGTTATTACCTCATGTATGTCTTGCAGACGCTTATCCAGTATTTTGGAAATTTCTTCTTTGCGCGTATGTCTTATAGCATTGTTAGAGATATTCGAAGAGATGCCTTTGCAAACATGGAAAAACTCGGTATGGCTTACTTTGACAAAACACCCGCGGGTTCTATTGTCTCTCGTATTACAAATGATACTGAAGCTATCAGTGATATGTTTTCAGGCCTTTTATCAAGCTTTATTTCGGCTATTTTTATCTTTTCAGTAACTCTGTTAACCATGTTGAAATTGAATGCGACATTGACAGCTTGGGTTGTGATTTTTTTGCCATTTATCTTTGTTTTGGTTAATCTTTATCGCAAAAAATCGGTAAGCGTGATTGAAAAAACACGTGCATTGTTGTCAGATATTAACAGTAAATTGTCTGAGAGCATCGAAGGGATCCGAATTATTCAATCCTTTAGTCAAGAAGAGCGTTTGAAAGATGAATTTGAAGCTATCAATGAAGAGCATGTGCTTTATGCTAATCGTTCGATGGCATTAGATAGCCTTTTCTTGCGCCCTGCTATGTCACTTCTGAAGTTATTAGCATATGCTATTTTAATGGCTTATTTTGGTTTTCGTGGAATGGAAATTGGTATTTCTGCTGGTTTGATGTATGCCTTTATCCAATACGTTAATCGTCTTTTTGATCCTTTGATTGAAGTGACTCAGAATTTTTCAACTTTGCAAACCTCAATGGTTTCAGCTGGACGGGTGTTTGATTTGATTGATGAACAGCAATATGAACCTGAACAAAATGGTGTGTTAGATTTTGTGCAAGATGGCAATATTGAGTTTAAAAATGTGAGTTTTTCTTATGATGGAAAACGCCGGATTTTAGATAATATTTCCTTTAAGGTTAATCAAGGTGAGACGATTGCCTTTGTAGGATCGACTGGATCAGGAAAGTCATCAATTATTAATGTCTTTATGAGGTTTTACGAGTTCCAATCAGGTCAAGTTTTACTGGATGGTAAAGATATTCGTGATTATTCTAAAAAAGCTTTGCATAAAAATGTTGGTTTGGTACTGCAAGAACCATTCTTGTATCATGGTACTGTGAAATCTAATATTAAAATGTATCAGGATATTTCTGATGATGCTGTTCAAGCTGCCGCAGCCTTTGTGGATGCTGATCAGTTCATTCAAAAATTACCTGATAAATATGAGACAAAAGTGACAGAACGTGGTTTAAGTTTTTCAACAGGTCAACGTCAACTTTTGGCATTTGCAAGAACTGTAGCTAGTCAGCCGAAGATTTTAATTTTGGATGAAGCGACAGCAAACATTGATTCAGAAACGGAAAACACTGTTCAAGAGTCTTTGAAGAAAATGCGTCAAGGTCGTACAACCATTGCCATTGCTCACCGTTTATCAACCATTCAAGATGCTGACTGTATCTATGTCCTAGACAAAGGTAAGATTATTGAGTCAGGAACTCATGATGAATTGCTAAGTTTGAAAGGAACTTACCATCGTATGTATCAACTGCAAGCAGGTATGATGGAAAATTAAACTGATAACCAATTTGCTAAAGAGCAGATTGGTTTTTTGTTGCCAAAAACATGACAAAAGTCATGTAATGTCATGACATTATAAGCTAAAAAGCTCAGCTATTTTTTTCTAAAATAAAATCATCAAATAAAGAGAAAAATGGAGCTTATGAAATGATTACGGTTGAAAATATCTCAAAGACCATTAAAGGAAAAACCATTTTACAGGACATCTCGTTTGAAGTGGCTGACGGAGATTGTGTGGCTCTGATTGGTCCAAATGGTGCCGGGAAAACCACTTTGATGTCATGCTTGTTAGGAGATTTGAAAATTAGTAAAGGAAAGATTGTCATCAATGGTTTAGCCCCAAATAGTCAGCGATTAAAAGATTCAGTAGCTGTTTTACCACAAGAAAATCGCTTGCCAGAAAAATTGAGAGTATGTGAATTAATTGCATTTTTTAAAGCGATTAGCAAGACCCCTTTAACTGATAAAGAGATTGATTACATTTTGCAATTTAGCAAGGAACAAAAAAATCAGCTAACTGAGAAATTATCGGGTGGTCAAAAGCGCTTGTTGGCTTTTACTTTGTGCCTTATTAGCCAACCCAAAATTCTTTTCTTAGACGAACCAACAGCAGCAATGGATACTTCAACACGACAACATTTTTGGCAAATTATCCAAAGCCTAAAAGAAAAAGGTGTAACGATTTTTTATTCGAGTCATTACATTGAAGAAGTCGAACATACGGCTGAGCGCATTTTAGTTTTACATCATGGAAAGTTGCTACGTGATACGACTCCATTTGCTATGAGAGAAGCTGAACATGAAAAACAAGTTACCTTGCCAAAAACATTTTTATCATTTGTTAACGGTCTAGCAAATGGTTATCGCATTAAAGTAAAGAATGACTCAGTTACTTTTATGACAAAAGAGATTGATAGTGTCTGGCAGAAATTACAGAAACAAGGTTGCCAGATTTCTGATATTGAAATTCAAAATAAAACCTTATTAAATACATTATTTGACCAAACACAGGAGAATGAAAAATGATTGCTTTATTAAAAGTTGAATGGATTAAAACGAAACGTACTTGGATAACCTTTGTATTATCTATTGGAATGCCGGTTTTCTTTTTCTTGTTCTTTTCTGGGATGGAGCTCTCTCCAGATTTAAAAGAGCAGAAGGTGCTGGTGATGAGTTATATGTTAACCATGACAGCATTTTCAATGTCAAGCTTTGGCTTTTTCTCATTTCCAGCTATGCTTGTGGAAGATAAGACTAGCTATTGGTTGACTTATATTGAACATTCTTCGGTTTCAATTTGGCAGTATTATCTATCAAAAGTGATTCGAGTTTTGGTTTGCTTTTTACTGTCTATTTTAGCAACGTTTTTATTTGGTGCGATTTTTCGTGGGGTGACAATGCCGCTTAGCCGCTGGTTGGGTTCAGCAACCTTATTGTTATTGTCAAGTTTACTATTTCTAGCTTTTGGTTTGTTGATTTCACAAATGAAATCACAACAGTTAATGACAATTGTCGGTGATATTGCCTTTCTTGGATTGGCTATTATCGGTGGTTCGTGGATGCCAATCGAGACCTTTCCAGAGTGGATGCAAAAGCTAGCCAAAGTAACACCGATTTATCATGTGAATATCTTGGTGACGGACTTTGCTAAAAATGCTCAATTAAATTGGCAGTCCTTGATTATCGTGCTTGGCTATGCCATAATAATAGCAGCGTTAGCGCTTATGATTAAGAATAAAATTGAGGTTAAATGATGTTGAAAAGGATTAGGAATGTTCACTCCTTATTTTATCTGCCATTAGCTTTTTTAGCTTTTCCTGTTTTGGGTGTTTTCTTTTTTGGTTATCCAGTTTGGACTCTGGGGATAACAGCGGCTTTTTTGCTTGGCTACCTTTTTCTTGTCAATTTTGAAGAAAATCCCTTAACCAATTCTTGCTGGTTACTCATGCTATCTTATATTATCTACATGACACTTTGTGTTGATGGTGGCATGATGTGGTTTACTTTTTATTTTAATAGTTTGCTTGTTTTTCAATTTCAAGATGATTATCGCTCATTTCGTTTTATTTCCTATGATTTAGCCATGCTTTTGATGATGTTTGTAGGAATGACTTTGGCAGAGGACATAACGACTCGTGTGATGATTTTTCTTGTTCCTGTTATGAATTATGCCATTTTATTTCACTGGATGAATGCTCGAAAAAATGAAGCACAAGAAAAAGCTATCATGGAAAAGAATCGTACCATTAATTTGTTACTAGCTGAAAATGAGCGAAACCGTATTGGACGTGATTTGCATGACACCTTGGGTCATGTCTTTGCTGCCATGACTTTAAAAACAGAGTTAGCACTTAAGCAATTAGAGAAAGGAAAATACGACCTTGTCAAAAAGCAATTAGAAGAATTAAACCAAGCTAGCCGCTCTTCGATGCATGATGTTAGAAGTATCATCAATAATCTCAAGTTTAGAACACTTGAAGAAGAGATTGAGCAGTTGGAGCATTTCTTTGCTATGACGGAGATTGATTATCAGTTGAAAAATGATTTGAATTTAGAAACTATGGCGCCTGTCTTGCAATCGACTTTGTGCATGATTTTGCGAGAACTAAGCAATAACGTCATTAAGCATAGTCAGGCTAATCAATGCCGTTTTCATTTATTTGAAAAAGAAGGAAAGGTATTTGTCAGAGTAGAAGATAATGGTGTTGGTTTTGAAAAATTAACAGGGAATGAACTCCAATCTATTCGTGACAGACTTCTCTTAGTTGAGGGAAAAATTCAGATTCTGTCACAAGCTCAACCGACACTTATCCAAGCTGAATTGGGGTTAAAGGAAAAATAGGATGAAATTATTAGTTGCTGAAGATCAATCCATGCTGCGAGATGCTTTGTGCCAATTGTTGCTCATGGAAGATGATGTCGATGAGATTTTACAAGCCAGTGATGGTGAACAAGCTATTGGAATATTAAAAATGGAGTCTCCAGATGTGGCGATTCTTGATGTTGAAATGCCTAAAAAATCAGGACTTGATGTTTTAGAATGGATTCGAGAGCATAAGGATTTGAAAGTGATTATTGTGACTACCTTTAAACGAGTTGGTTACTTTGAACGTGCCGTAAAAGCTGGTGTTGATGCTTATGTGTTGAAAGACCGTTCAACTTCTGAGTTGATGTCAACAATCCACACAGTACTTGCAGGCAAAAAAGAGTATTCACCGGAATTGATGGAATCTATGATAAGCCAGGATAATCCGTTGAGTCCTCAAGAAAAGCGTATTTTACAATTGATTTCACTTGGAAAATCGAATCAGGATATTGCTGATACCCTTTATCTTTCAAATGGAACGGTGAGAAATTACACATCATCAATTTTTAATAAATTATCAGCCAATAATCGTGTTGAGGCGGCTAGAATTGCTAAAGACAAAGGTTGGTTATAAAGTAAATTAGAACTCGGTCAAATGGGTTCTTGTTTATTTTTCTTAATTAAAAAACGATTTCTGATTTTTGACATTTTGTTTACAGTTCCTGTTTTACAAGATTTCATTAGCATAATATAATGAAGGTATGGAAAATAAAAAATTAAGTATTGTGCTAGATCAGGCAGTTGTCGATCAGTTAAATCTGAGTAAAGGGCAGCAATTAAAAGCTGAATTATACAATGATAAATTGGTTCTTCAAAAAGAGGGAAAACCAAAACAAGGACGTTTATCAAGCTGGGTTTTAATTTTATCAACTGTCATTTTATGTGTCTTATTTTATGCAGTGAGTTCTATTGAGAAGATGGATCAGATTTTGTTGGTTGGAGATTATTCTATTATTACATTCTTGATTGGTTTTGGTGGGATACTTGGAATGACCATTTTTACAACAACGCTCATTCGCAACCGGACAGTCTTTCTTGGTGGCATCAAAGCACGAGTTTTTTGGCGCATGCTTCCTGTTATTGTTGCCTCGTTTGCAGTGATTTTACTGTTAGCTCTTCTCGGCTTTGGTTGGCTGCTGGAGCAGATTTTCACGGGTGCTTCTTTTGACAAGTTAACTTCGAGTTTGATTTTAGGTGCATCAATCTATGCAGTCAGTCTTTTTTTGGGGCAAATAGCAGAGATGATTAGGGCAACTTGGTTGACAACTGTTTTTACAGTGATTATGGTCAGTGGTGTCTTTGTCGCAATGGCGACGAATCGATCTTTGCAGTGGTGGCATTTCAACTTAAGCTTTTTGGGAACACAAGCTGCTAAGGACAGTTGGCAATTTAATCTGACTTTGATTTTGTCAGCCTTAGTTTTGGTTGCTTTGGTGGATTACTTGTTTGTCGCTTTAGGTGAAAAATATGGTAAAAACTGGAAATTAAGAGCTATGCGTATCATGTTGACCATCTTAGGGATTGATTTGGGAGCAGTTGGCTTTTTCCCGAATGACGCTAGCTCACATCTCTTGCATACCAGAGTAGCAGGGTATCTGGTTTTGATTATCATTGCCTTAATTATCAGTGTTAAATGGCTTTTACCAGAAGTAACGCGAGATTTCTTGATTATGTCTTATGCTATTGGTGGCATGTTGGTTGGATTAGAAATCGCCTTTCAGGGTATTCATTACTTATCTTTAACAGCTTTTGAATTGAGTGCCTTCTTACTTGCTTTTGCTTGGTTGATTCGATTAATCACCCATTTAGAAGGACTCTTATCCCCTGAAACAAAAGAAATCACTTTAACCCTTGAATAAATTCTAAATCTCTGAGTTTGACTTAGCGTTCTTGCTAGGAAAAACTTAGAGATTTTTTAATTAAATCAACAAAACAATGAAAAATGTTGAATTTTTAGAAAATTCATAAAAAATACTTGACAAGTCAAAATCAGGTGTTTATAATGGTAACCAATCAGAAAGTAGCAAGGATTTGCTTACAGGGAGCTCGTGGTTACTGTGAACGAGTAGCAGGTGGTTGTGAAATTGGGCTGATAGTATATTATTGAAGATAAGAAATATTTTTCAGGTAGGCACCCCTTATCGTGCAGCTCCTTGTTAGAGGAGATAGAGATAGCGGATTATAGTATTTCCGTTAAGTTGAGGTGGCACCGCGCTATACATTAGACGTCCTCGCACAGAAGTTTTTTCTGTGTGAGGTTTTTTGTTTAGTGAATTAAGTGGAAGTGAAAAAGATTTCAAGATACAGTTGAGATAAACACTAGTTGTCAGTGGTAAGTCTCAGGGTAGGCACCCCTTATCGTGCAACTCCTTGTTAGAGGAGATAGAGATGACGGAGTATATATTTCCGTTAAATTGAGGTGGCACCGCGCTATCATTAGACGCCCTCACACAGAAGGTTTTTTCTGTGTGGGGATTTTTGTTTAATTGGGAGGAAATCATGAGAAGAAGAGATAAAGGCTGGCGAAGTAGCTGCTAGAATTAAAAAATTAATCACTATTAAAAATTCATGTAGAGAGGACATGACATGCGAAAAATTCTAACTGCTGATACTTTAACCCCTATTCTTGCTTATATGCGAGTTCAGGGTGAGCACAAAGTTATTCTTGAATCAATTCCACGAGAAAAAGAAAATGCACGTTTTTCAATCGTGGCATATAACCCAGTCTTTGAAATCAAATATGAAAATGGCGAGTTAACCGAAAATGGTCAAGTGATTGCTGGTGATCCACTAGACTATCTTAATCACGTAACGGTCAAAGTAGAAGCTACTGATTTGCCTTTTGGTGGTGGCGCGATTGGTTTTGTTGGTTATGACATGATTAGTCTTTATGAAAATATCGGTGAGATTCCAGAAGATACTATTGGAACGCCAGATATGCATTTCTTTGTTTATGAATCTTATTTGATTTTTGACCATAAAACTGAAAAAGTTTACGTGGTTGAAGATAACATCTACAGCCATCGTGACAACGATGCGACACGTCAAGCACTTGGTAAGGTAGTGAAAGATTTGCAGACACAAGCGCCAAACGAATTTTCACCACAGGAATTGCATTCTCTTGAGTTTAAACACCACATTGAAAAAGAAAAATTTGAAAGCATGGTTGATACAGCCAAGCAATTGATTCGACAAGGGGATATGTTCCAATGTGTGTTGAGCCAAGGTTTCTCAAGTCCATTTGATGGAGACCCGCTTGATTATTATCGTAATTTGCGTGTGACTAATCCATCAAATTATCTTTATTTCTATGATTTTGGTGACTATCAGATTATTGGCGCAAGTCCAGAAAGTCTGGTTTCTGTGAAAAATGGTGAAGTGACCACTAATCCAATTGCAGGAACTCGTCCAAGAGGTTGTGATGATGCTGAGGATGCTGCGCTAGTTAAAGACTTGCAAGTTGATATCAAAGAAACAGCTGAACATCGCATGTTAGTTGATTTAGGACGAAATGATATTGGAAGAATTTCTCAAAATGGTACGGTCAAAGTAACCAAATATATGGAAGTGGAGTATTTCCGCTATGTCATGCATTTGACCAGTGTGGTTAAAGGGCAACTGTTACCAGGTGTTCAAAGTATTGATGCCTTAAAAACAACATTGCCAGCTGGTACAGTCTCTGGCGCACCAAAAATTCGTGCGATGAAACGTATCTATGAATTAGAACGTGAAAAACGCGGCGTCTACGCTGGTGCAATTGGTTATCTTTCGGCAACTGGAGATATGGATTTTGCCATTGCCATTCGCACGATGATTCTCAAAAATCAAAAAGCTTATGTTCAAGCAGGAGCAGGTATTGTTTACGACAGTGTACCAGAAAACGAATTTTACGAAACCATCAATAAAGCCAAAGCCATGACACGGATAGGGGATAGCAAATGATTTTATTAATTGATAATTACGATTCTTTTACCTATAACCTAGCGCAATACCTTGGGACTTTTGCCGAAGTTAAGGTCTTGCGAAATGATGCTGACGCATTAGAAAAAGCAGCCAAAGAAGCATCTGCTATTGTTTTATCACCGGGTCCAGGTTGGCCGGCTGACGCTGGAAAATTAGAAGAAATGATTCAGAAATTTGCTGGGAAAAAGCCAATGCTAGGAATTTGTCTGGGGCATCAAGCGATTGCTGAAAGTTTTGGTGGCAAGCTTGGTTTAGCTAAAAATGTCATGCACGGCAAGCAAAGTGATATTGATGTTCTCAGTCAATCACCTATTTTTGCTGGGCTTGCCAAAAATATGCCAATTATGCGTTATCACTCAATTGTGGTGACAGACATGCCAGATGATTTTGAGGTAACCGCCAAAACGACTGATGATCAAGAAATCATGGCTATCCAGCATAAACAGTTACCGATTTATGGCCTTCAATTTCACCCAGAAAGTATTGGGTCACCAGATGGGCTTAAAATGATTGAAAACTTTGTACGATTAGTTGTTGAAAAGTAAAGCGAGGGGTGGACAATGAAAGAACTCTTTAACCAAATTGCAAATAAGGAAGATTTATCGGAAGAACAAGTTGAAAGTTTATTTGATAGTATCTTAAATAACTCGATTTCAGAAAGTGAGATTGCTGCCTTTTTGATGGGACTCAAAGTGAAAGGTGAAACACCTTCTGAGATTACTGGTATTGTACGAGCTCTTAAAAGTCACGCTGTCGATTTACCACAGGATTTTGGGGATGCTATGTGTAACTGCGGAACAGGTGGTGACCAGTCTTATAGCTTTAACATTTCAACAACAGCTTGCTTTATTTTAGCAGCAGGTGGTATTCGTATTGCCAAAGGTGGTAATCGTTCGGTGTCATCAAAATCAGGTTCTGCTGATGTTCTTGAAGCGCTAGGCATTAATATTGCTGCTTCACCAGCAACATTATCAAAAGCTCTTGATGAAGTTGGACTTGCTTTTATCTTTGCACAAACCATGCACCCAGCCATGCGTTTTATTGGTCCCGCACGTAAAACACTTGGAATTCCAACTATTATGAATATCGTTGGTCCTTTGGCAAATCCGCTTGACCTTGAAACGCAGTTGATGGGCTTGTATCGGGCAGACCTCCAAGAAACAGCAGCGCAAGTCATGCAAAAACTCGGACGCAAACGTGCCATTATTGTCACAGGTCCAAATAACATGGATGAAGCAGCGCTTTACGGTAAAAATACTTATACATTGTTAGAAGACGGTCAAATCACTCAACACAGCTTTACTTACAAAGACCTTGGCATGCCAAGAATTGAGTTAGATGACATTGTTGGCGGAGATGCTAAGCAAAATGCAGATATTTTAGTCAGCGTTCTTGAAAATCAGGCTAGCCCTTATCTTGAAACAACCGTGCTAAATGCTGGTCTTGGCTTTTATGCTAACGGTAAAGTTGATAGTCTAGCAGAAGGGATTGACCTTGCTCGTCAATTAATCGCGGATGGTTCTGCTCTTGCTAAACTTCACCAATTGCAAGAGGTACAAGTATGAGTAAAGAATTTTTACCAACCATTTTAAAGCAAAAAGAAAAAGAAGTTGCCTCTCTAGAACTTGAGCCACTGCAACCTCTTCGTGAGACTTATAAGCTCTACGATTACCTAAACAATAATGCGAATAAGCTGCAAATTATCGCTGAGGTAAAAAAAGCCAGTCCCAGTCTTGGTGACATTAATCTCGAAGTTGATATTGTTAAGCAAGCCAAAATTTACCAAGATAGCGGTGCTGTGATGATTTCTGTTTTGACAGACCCTTTCTTTTTCAAGGGGGACATTGATTATCTTCGTCAGATTTCAAATCAAGTAAAAATTCCAACCTTGGCAAAAGATTTTATCATCGATGAAAAACAGATTATTCGTAGTCGAAATGCAGGAGCAACTGTTATTTTACTGATTGTGGCAGCTCTTTCTGAGACGCGTTTGAAAGAACTTTATGACTTTGCAACAGGATTAGGACTAGAAGTTCTGCTTGAAACGCATAACTTAGCAGAGTTGGAAGTGGCTCATCGCATTGGTGCTAAGATTATCGGAGTTAACAATCGTAACTTGGTGACCTTTGAAACGGATATCAATACAAGCTTGGAGCTATCAACATATTTTAAAGAAGGTCCAGTTTATATTTCAGAGTCAGCGATTTTTACTAAAGAAGATGCTGAGCTCGTTGCTCCGTTTTTCAATGGTATTTTAGTTGGTACGGCTTTAATGACCGCTGAAAATGTAGCCGAGAAAGTGAAGGAGTTGCAAATTGACAAAGGTTAAAATTTGCGGACTTTCAACCAAAGAAGCTGTTGAACAAGCGGTTAAAAGCGGAGCTGATTATATTGGTTTCGTCTTTGCCAAAAGTAAACGTCAAGTCGGCATAAAACAAGCTAGCCATTTAGCTCAGTTGATTCCAGAAACTGTCCAAAAAGTGGGTGTTTTTGTAAGTCCGACCCTCTTGGAGCTTCAAGAAGCTATTAGCCAAGTACCTCTTGATCTTGTGCAAATTCATGGTGAGTTTGCTGATGAGGACTTTGAAAAAATTGGAGTTCCAAGTATTCGTGCCATTCCTGTCCAAAAAACACTGGAAGAAATTCACACTAAAGCGGATTTTCTATTATTTGACGCCCCCCTAGCTGGTTCCGGAAAGACATTTGATTGGGAATTGCTAAAAGATACTAAAATTAGAAAGCCATATTTTTTAGCCGGTGGATTAACTGTCGATAATGTCGGACAAGCTATAACTTTCTTTCGACCCTACGCTGTTGATGTTTCTTCTGGTGTTGAGACGGATGGTAAAAAAGATTTATTGAAGATTATGAGATTTATAGAAAGTGTGAAAAAATGAGCTATAACCAACCAGATATTAATGGATTTTATGGAAAATTCGGTGGACAGTTTGTCCCTGAAACGCTGATGACAGCCGTTATCGAACTTGATAAAGCTTACCGCGAAGCAAAAGCTGATCCAAGTTTTCAAGCAGAACTTGATGAACTACTTAAAAACTATGTTGGACGTGAAACACCGCTTTATTACGCAGAGCGCTTAACTAAGCATATCGGTGGTGCTAAGATTTACCTTAAACGTGAAGACCTTAACCACACTGGTGCTCACAAAATCAACAACGCCCTTGGTCAAGTTCTCCTTGCAAAACGCATGGGTAAAAAGAAAATCATTGCCGAAACTGGAGCTGGTCAACACGGTGTGGCAACAGCTACAGCTGCTGCACTTTTTGACATGGAATGTACTATTTACATGGGTGAAGAAGATGTCAAACGTCAAGCCCTCAATGTTTTTCGTATGGAGCTGCTCGGTGCTAAAGTACACGCTGTCACAGATGGTTCACGTGTTTTGAAAGACGCTGTTAATGCAGCTCTTCGCGCGTGGGTAGCAAATATCGAAGATACTCACTATATTATGGGGTCAGCACTTGGACCTGCACCATTTCCTGAAATCGTACGTGACTTCCAATCAGTTATTGGTAAAGAAGCTAAAAAACAATACGCAGAAATCTCAGGTGGTAAACTACCAGATGCTGTTCTAGCTTGTATCGGTGGTGGCTCAAATGCAATCGGACTCTTTTATCCATTTGTTGAAGATGAATCTGTTGCCCTTTATGGTGCAGAAGCTGCAGGGCATGGTCTTGATACTGAAGAACACGCAGCAACTTTTGCCAAAGGTCGTCCAGGCATCTTGCATGGAGCTTTGATGAATGTTCTCCAAGACCGTCACGGACAAATCATGGAAGCTTTCTCAATTTCAGCAGGTCTTGATTATCCTGGGGTTGGTCCTGAACACTGTCACTTCCAAGATATCGGCCGTGCAACCTATGATTCAATTACGGATGAAGAAGCACTTGAAGCATTTATGCTTTTGTCACGACTTGAAGGGATTATCCCAGCGCTTGAATCAAGTCATGCCGTTGCCCTTACTCAAAAAGTGGCTAAAGAACTTGGCCCAGACAAATCAATTATTGTTTGTCTATCAGGACGCGGAGATAAGGATGTTGTTCAAGTAAAAGAACGTTTGGAAGCAGAAGGGAAGTAAACGATGACTAAGACACTTACAAAACATCTTCAAAAGATTAAAGCTAGCGGCAAAGGAATTTTTGTTCCTTACATCATGGCAGGTGACCATGATAAAGGTCTTGATGGTTTATTTGAGACGATTGATTTATTGGAAAATAGCGGAGCTTCTGCCATTGAAGTGGGGATTCCATGGTCTGACCCCGTCGCTGATGGCCCAGTTATTGAATTAGCTGGTCAAAGAAGTCTTGCTAAAGGCGTTAATTTGACAGGAATCGTTGAAAAATTACAAGAAAAAACAGTCGAAGTGCCTTTGGTCATTATGACTTACATCAATCCTGTTTATCAATATGGCATTGAAAAATTTGTTAAAGATTTGGCCAATACCTCTGTTAAAGCTTTGATTATTCCTGACTTGCCACATGAGCATGAAAATCTTATCAAGCCATACCTTGATAATACAGATATTGCCCTTGTTCCACTGGTCAGCTTGACTACTGGCATTGAACGTCAAAAAACTTTGTGTCAAAACGCTGAAGGCTTTATCTATGCGGTTGCTATCAACGGTGTTACAGGTAAAACTGGTAATTATCGTGATGATTTGGATAAACATTTGGCAAATCTTGAAGCTGTTGCTGACATTCCAGTATTAACAGGATTTGGAGTGTCAACAAAAGCTGATATCGAGCGTTTTAATAAGGTGTCAGATGGCGTCATTGTCGGAACTAAAATTGTTCGAGATTTACACGGAGGTAAAGCAGATGACGTCGCAGCATTTGTAACATATGGCTCAAATTATCAAAAATAAAAGAAAACCACTCGATTGAGTGGTTTTTATGATATTTAAAACAAATCAATAATTAATTTTAAGTTTAAGACAGTTAAAATGATTGCTACTAAGTAGCCTAAAATAGAATTCCATTTGCTATTGACGAAGTCTCCCATAATCTTGCGATTTGATGTGAAATACACCAAAGGGAAAATAGAGAAAGGAAGTGCAAGAGATAGGAAGACTTGCGAGTAAACAATTAATTGATCAAGGACACTTTCTTGACTACCGTAAAGAAGTGCGATAATCAAGACTGGAGTTAAGGCAACTAGGCGCGTGACTAGTCGGATTAACCATTGAGGTAATCTCAGTTTTAAGAAACCTTCCGTGACAATTTGTCCAGTTAGTGTACCAGTGATGGTAGAGTTTTGTCCGCTAGCTAAAAGTGCAATAGCAAAGAGAGTTGATAAAGCAGCACTAGCAACAGCTCCTGCAATATTTGGATCTTGAAGGGCATCATACATTTGTGAAAAAGCGTTAATGTCATTAGCGTGTCCATAAAAGAGTGATGCTCCTAAGATAAGAAGAAGTGAGTTCACCACAAAAGCAACTGTTAGTTGAATATTAGAATCCCAAGTCATAAAACGAACCGCTTGTTTAATAGAAGATTGACTGGAATAATCAACTTTACGTGTTTGTGAAATGGATGAGTGAAGATAGAGATTATGTGGCATTACGGTTGCACCAATAATCCCTAAAGCAAGTGTCAATTTAATATTAACACCACTTTGATGCAAATCTATGATAGACGGCTGAGGAATATAGCCATGTAAAATACCTGAGAAACTTGGTTTTGATAACAAGACTAGATATAAGAAGATAATCAAAATCGTTGCAATCAAGGTTGAAACCAGAGCTTCAATTTTACGAAAGCCAAGCTTCATCAAGGATAAGAGAATAAAAACATCTAAGATAGTTATTAAAATGGAAAATAGCAACGGCCATCCAAATAGTAAATGGAGCGCAATCCCAGAGCCGATAACTTCTGCTAAGTCTGTTGCCATCAAGGCTAATTCAATGACAATGAATAAAAGAATACGTAGTTTCTTAGGTAAATGAGCAGCAGTCGCCTGAGCTAAATCCTTTCTTGTAACGATTCCTAATTTTCCCGCCATCTGCTGTAACTGCATCGCAATCAGAGATGATATCAGTATAACTGATAAAAGGAGATATTTATAAGTAGCCCCACCGACAACACTAGTAATCCAGTTACCAGGGTCCATGTAACCAACAGCTACTAAAGCTCCTGGTCCAATAAAAGCTCGAAGTGTTTGCCAAAACGAGGCATTTTTTGGAACCGCAATACTTTGATTGACCTCACTAAGTGATTTTTGAGAAGTAACAATAGTTTCCAAAAGCATCCCTCTTTTCTAAAATTCTTATTTAAGGCCTATTATAGCAGAAGAATTTTAAAAATAAAGTATTTTTAACTATATTTAACAAAAAAATTAAGTTCACTTAAAAATCATAACTAAAAGATAGCCTAAAAATAGAAAAGGAACAAAGGGAATGCGTTTGTTTTTATCAAAAAGGCAATACAGAATTCCTACCAAAGAACCCAGTTCAACAATCCATAAAATGCTCTCCAAATCAAGAAAAAGACTCAAACTGGCTAGGTAGAAAAAATCACCGCTACCGATTTTTATGTCAAAAAGCTCAGCTATGATCCCAAGTAAAAGAAGAATAATACTTACCGTATTAAGAGGAAGAAAAAGGAGTAAAGAAGCACTGGGTAGTAACCAGATTAATAGAGGAAAGGACTGTTTTTTTAAATCATATAAACTAAGTGTCATGCTAAAGAAGAAAATAAAGAGACTAGATGGAGCTATGATATCGTGGTAATAAAGAGCAGTTGCGAGCCCACAGACAAATTCAAAAATGCCATACCATAAAGGAATTTCACTTTTGCAAAAATGGCAGCGAGAATGGTTAAAAATCTGAGAAAGAACTGGAATCATGTCTAGCGGTCTCAGTTGTTTACCACAGGTATTACAATGACTAGCAGGAAATAAAATAGATTCCTTCGGAAAACGATCAACAACTAATCCGATAAATGAAGCAAGCGATGCTCCAAGAAAAAAGAATAACAAAGTGTCCATACCTTATTATTCGAAAAAAATTTTAAAAGTTATGAGCATATTATTTGCTACTTATTTAGAATTATTCTAAAATACAATCATAAAGAAAAGGAAACATTTCCTAAAACCATTGATTTTATTTTTTAGAGGAGGTCGCTTATGACTCAAACAATGACTGAAACAATTTATGCATCTGTAACACATAACATTTCACAAAATGCAAAAAATGCTAAAACAAAAGCTGTGCTTAATCAAGCAGTAGCAGACCTTTCAAAAGCTGCTTCTATTGTTCACCAAATTCACTGGTACATGCGTGGTGCAGGATTCTTATATCTTCATCCAAAAATGGACGAATTGATGGATGCTCTTAACGCTAACTTGGATGAAATCAGCGAACGTTTGATTACAATCGGTGGAGCACCATACTCAACTCTTAAAGAATTCGATGACAATTCCAAGTTAGAAGAAACTAAAGGTTCATTTGACAAGACAATGGATGAAAATTTGGCTCGTTTGGTTGAAGTTTACACTTATCTTTCAGCTCTTTATCAAGTTGGTCTAGACGTGACTGATGAAGAAGGCGATGCTCCATCAAATGACATTTTCACAGCAGCAAAAGCTGATGCTGAAAAAACAATCTGGATGTTGCAAGCAGAACGTGGACAAGCTCCTGGAATCAAATAATTTTCTAAAAAATAGCAAATAGCGGGCTGATTGGTCCGCTATTTTTTCATGAAAACAAATGAAAACGTGAAAATAAAGAAAACGATTGCATGTCCTATTGAAAAAACGTCTTATTTTTGATAAAATGCTTTGTATGAAAACTTTATTTGACGTACAGCAACTGTTAAAACGGTTCGGTATTTTTGTCTATATTGGTAAACGTCTTTATGATATAGAGGTCATGAAACTTGAGCTTGAGAAATTGTATGAAAATGGGTTGATTGACAAGGCTGACTACCTGAATGCAGAATTAATTCTGCGTCGCGAGCACCGTTTAGAAATGGAGAAAGAAAATAATGACTAAAAAACTTTTAGGGATTGACCTAGGTGGAACAACGATTAAATTCGGTATCCTAACTCTTGAAGGTGAAGTTCAAGAAAAATGGGCAATCGATACAAATACACTTGAAGATGGTAAACACATCGTTCCTGACATCGTTGAGTCAATCAAACACCGTTTGAATCTTTATGGTTTGACAAAAGATGATTTTGCAGGTATCGGTATGGGGTCACCAGGTGCTGTTGATCGTGAAAACAAAACTGTTACAGGTGCATTCAACTTGAACTGGGGACACACTGAAGAAGTTGGTTCAGTTATTGAACGTGAACTTAGTATTCCATTTGCCATCGATAACGATGCTAACGTTGCCGCACTTGGTGAACGTTGGACAGGTGCTGGTGCTAACAACCCTGATGTTGTTTTCGTAACACTTGGAACTGGTGTTGGTGGTGGTGTTATCGCTGACGGTAACCTTATCCACGGTGTTGCTGGTGCTGGTGGAGAAATTGGTCACATGAATGTTGAACCAGTCGATGGTTTCGAATGTACATGTGGTAACAAAGGATGTCTTGAAACAGTTGCTTCAGCAACAGGTGTTGTTCGTGTAGCTCGTCACTTGGCAGAAGAATATGAAGGTGATTCAAAAATTAAAGCAGCTATCGACAATGGTGATGTTGTAACAAGTAAAGATATCTTTGTAGCTGCTGAAGCTGGTGATCATTTCGCAGATTCAGTTGTTGAAAAAGTAGGTTTCTACCTTGGACAAGCAACTGCAAACATCGCAAACATCTTGAACCCAGATTCAGTTGTTATCGGTGGTGGTGTATCTGCTGCAGGTGAATTCTTGCGTAGCCGTGTTGAAAAATACTTCGTTACTTACGCATTCCCACAAGTTCGTAAAACAACTAAAGTGAAAATCGCTGAACTTGGTAACGATGCAGGTATCATCGGTGCTGCAAGTCTTGCAAGTCAATTCGTAGATTAACAAGAGGCAAAAAATGAACTGGATAGTTTTTCTAATTGCTCTAGTCGTTATCGTAGGGTGGTTCGCATGGACATACATTAGTGTACGTCGCGCAGCAAAATTCATTGATAACGCGGAGTTTGAAAGTATGATTCACACTAGTCAATTAATTGACGTTCGTGAAGCGGCTGCTTTTAAAACAAAACATATTATGGGAGCACGTAATCTCCCAGCTAGTCAAATTCAAATGTCATATTCAGCTATTCGTAAAGACAAACCAGTTCTTTTATACGACAGCAGTAGAAGTACTGCTCTTCCACGTGTTATAAAAACACTTAAAAAAGCTGGTTACACAAATCTTTACGTCCTTAAAGACGGCTTTGACTACTGGACAGGAAAAATTAAAGAAAGTTAATCATTTACCAAAATATGGAATTTGAAAAAGAAAATTTAAAGAGAAAAAACGATGAGAGTAAGGATACCCTGAAATAAAAATACCTCAAAAATCAGATTTTTCAATTGGATTTGGAATTAAGCCAAGTAACAGACGAAGATGAGAAAAAGAAACTTGAAGCGTTACGCAATTTTATGTCGAGAGGCTGCAAGAAAACAAGAAACGTCGTTTAATCAGGATTCTTTTAATCAGTCCATTGGTTTTCTTGGCTCTGATTATTTTGTATCTCGTCACAGCTTTCAATCGCGAAACAACCGCCAATAATAAGGCGGAATGGTCGCTATCTACAACGGCTACGTCAACAAGTACATCAAGTTCTTCAAGCACGAGCGAGACCAAGACCTCTTCAACGATAAAACAAGGTCTCCCTGCGGAGCTTGTTGGGAATTGGAAAACAGCTGATTATGACGGAGTTATTCTGACAATCAGTGAAGATGGCACAATGACCAAAAATCAGTCTAATTATATTCTTACAGAGCGTGTTTCTGGTTATGAAGAAGTGGCGCAAGGTGTTTATCGTTTTTATCCTGCTGATGGAAGTGATAGTGAAGCCATCGGGACACTCATTTTTGGTGGTATCGGTGGTAGTTACCAAACAACACCAAAATTTGCTTCGGGAATTTATGTCAAAAATGGCTATATTTATCCACAATTCTGGACAACAACCTCTAGCAAATTCACTTATTCGTTAAACACTAATCTCAAATTAGTACCAACCGACCAAGCAGCTCTTGCTGATGCCATTGATACTAAAAATTTAACGACTGAGCAAGTGGAAGCTTGGGTTCTTTCTATTTATGCTTCACAAAATCAATTATCTGACGCAGAAAAAGATGATTGTTTCGTAAATGTTAAAGCTTATGATGACAATTTAGTGTATGCTAGCGTTCGTAAAAATAGCGATAGCAAAACACGTCTAGCCCTATATCGTGTTAATGCAGACGGCTATCTTGAACAAGGCACACTCGAAGCAACCAATTGGAGCGTTGTCAGCACCGCTTATGTCGAGTAAGATGAGAAATAGTTAAAACATAACAAAAGATGGGACGTGGTTCCCATCTTTTTACATACTATAGAAGCTAAGTTCGTTTCTGAAAACATTTACACAGCTTTTAACGATGTTTTTTTAGGTGAAATATGATATAATTCAAAAGTTAGAATAAATTAAAAATAAATAGAGGAATCATGACTAAATTAAGAGAAGATATTCGTAACGTGGCGATTATCGCCCACGTTGACCATGGGAAAACAACCCTTGTTGATGAATTGTTGAAACAATCACACACACTTGACGAACGTAAAGAATTGCAAGAACGTGCAATGGATTCAAACGATCTTGAAAAAGAACGCGGAATTACAATCCTTGCTAAAAATACTGCAGTTGCTTACAACGGTGTTCGTATCAACATCATGGACACACCAGGACACGCGGATTTCGGTGGAGAAGTTGAACGTATCATGAAAATGGTTGATGGTGTTGTTCTTGTTGTCGATGCTTACGAAGGTACTATGCCTCAAACACGTTTCGTGTTGAAAAAAGCTCTTGAACAAAACTTGACACCAATCGTTGTTGTTAATAAAATTGATAAACCATCAGCTCGTCCAGCAGAAGTTGTTGACGAAGTTCTTGAACTTTTCATCGAACTTGGTGCCGATGATGATCAATTAGAATTCCCAGTTGTTTATGCATCAGCTATTAATGGAACATCATCATTGTCTGATAATCCGGCTGATCAAGAGCACACTATGGCTCCAATCTTCGACACTATTATAGATCACATCCCAGCTCCTGTAGATAACTCAGATGAGCCACTTCAATTCCAAGTGTCACTTCTTGACTACAATGACTTTGTTGGACGTATTGGTATAGGACGTATCTTCCGTGGGACTGTAAAAGTTGGTGACCAAGTTACCCTTTCAAAACTTGATGGAACAACTAAAAACTTCCGTGTTACGAAACTCTTTGGTTTCTTTGGCTTGGAGCGTCGTGAAATCCAAGAAGCCAAAGCTGGTGATTTGATTGCTATCTCAGGTATGGAAGATATCTTCGTCGGTGAAACAATCACACCAACTGATGCTGTTGAACCATTGCCAGTTCTTCGTATTGATGAACCAACACTTCAAATGACTTTCTTAGCGAATAACTCACCATTTGCTGGTCGTGAAGGTAAACACGTGACATCACGTAAAGTCGAAGAGCGTCTTTTGGCTGAGTTGCAAACAGACGTTTCACTACGTGTTGAACCAACTGATTCACCAGATAAATGGACTGTCTCAGGCCGTGGTGAATTGCACTTGTCAATCCTTATCGAAACAATGCGTCGTGAAGGATATGAACTTCAAGTGTCACGTCCAGAAGTTATCATCAAGGAAATTGATGGAGTGAAATGCGAACCATTTGAACGTGTTCAAATTGATACTCCAGAGGAGTACCAAGGCTCAATCATCCAAGCTCTTTCAGAACGTAAAGGTGACATGCTTGATATGCAAATGGTTGGTAATGGCCAAACACGCCTTATCTTCCTTGTGCCAGCTCGTGGACTTATCGGATTCTCTACTGAATTCTTGTCTATGACACGTGGTTACGGTATTATGAACCATACCTTTGATCAATATTTGCCGGTTGTTCCTGGTGAGATTGGCGGACGTCACCGTGGTGCTCTCGTTTCTATCGATACAGGTAAAGCGACAACTTACTCAATTATGCGTATTGAAGAACGTGGTACTATCTTTGTTAACCCAGGTACTGAAGTTTATGAAGGTATGATTGTCGGTGAGAATGCTCGTGAAAATGACCTTGGTGTTAACATTACTACAGCAAAACAAATGACAAACGTGCGTTCAGCTACTAAGGACCAGACGGCTGTTATCAAGACTCCACGTATATTGACACTTGAAGAATCACTTGAATTCTTGGATGATGATGAATACATGGAAGTAACACCTAAATCTATCCGCTTGCGTAAACAAATTTTGAATAAAGCAGAGCGTGATAAAGCAGCTAAAAAGAAAAAATCAGCTGAAGAGTAAAATAGTCTGCTAGACTATTTTAGTTCCAAACTTAAAATAAACTCAGAAAACGATACACATAAATTTGAATTGTAGGAAGGAATCATGAAATGTTTTATTTAATTATTGCAATCTTAATTATTTCATACTATATTTTCATGGCACCTAAAACAATTCGTAATACTCTTGGGATGATTGGTTTGGTTGGCTTAGTTGCAATGCTACTTGTTTTAGCAGTAATGAGCTTTGTTAAAATCATGCAATCACCACCAGAAATTTTTCTTGCACTTGCTATGGTTGCCTTGGGATTTTTAGCGCTAAGGGATGTCTATCGCTTACCTATTAAGAAAAATAAAAATGAGCAATATAGCGAAAGAGGCTGAGTATTTACTCAGCTTTTTTTTGTCATAAACACTCTATCAGACATTGCGACACTAAGATTGTCTTAAATGCCGTAGAATGATTGAAAAACGCCTTAAATAAAGGTAGAATATTATTATATTTGCAATGTTAGAATGGATATATTATGAAAAAAATTGAAACATTTGAAAATAAAAAAGTCTTAGTTCTTGGTTTAGCAAAATCTGGAGAAGCTGCAGCGCGTCTCCTTGAAAAATTAGGTGCTATCGTCACAGTTAACGACGGTAAACCATTTGATGAAAATCCAGCTGCACAATCTCTTCTTGAAGAAGGCATCAAAGTTATCTGTGGTAGTCATCCACTAGAACTTTTGGATGAAAGCTTTGAATTGATGGTTAAAAACCCAGGAATTCGTTACGATAATCCAATGGTGGCTCGCGCTATCGAAAAAAATATTCCAGTTATCACAGAAGTTGAGTTGGCTTACATGATTTCAGATGCCCCAATTATTGGTATCACTGGTTCAAATGGTAAAACAACAACAACAACTATGATTGCTGAAACATTGAACAATGGTGGTAAATCAGGTCTTCTTTCAGGAAATATTGGTTTTCCTGCTTCTGAAGTGGCACAGACTGCTACAGATAAAGACACTTTGGTTATGGAATTATCTTCTTTCCAATTGATGGGAACAGAGACTTTCCACCCACACATGGCTGTTATTACAAACCTTATGCCAACACATATTGACTACCATGGTAGCTTTGAAGAATATGTTGCTGCAAAATGGAATATTCAAAAGAATATGACAGCAGAAGATTATTTGGTACTTAACTTTAACCAAGATTTGGCAAAAGAATTAGCACAAAAAACAGCAGCACAAGTTATCCCATTCTCTACAACTGAGAAAGTTGACGGTGCTTACCTAGATGGTGATACTTTGTATTTCAAAGATGAAGCTATCATGAAAGCATCTGAAATTGGTGTTCCTGGTAGCCACAACATTGAAAATGCTTTGGCAACAATCGCAATTGCAAAACTCTCAGGTATTGCAAATGAAGCTATTAAAGAAACTTTGTCACATTTTGGTGGGGTTAAACACCGTCTTCAAGCTCTTGGTGAAGTTAACGGCATTAAATTCTATAACGATTCTAAATCAACAAATATTCTAGCAACTCAAAAAGCTCTTTCAGGATTTGATAATTCAAAAGTTATCTTGATTGCTGGTGGTCTTGACCGTGGTAATGAATTTGATGAACTTGTTACAGATATTACAGGTGTCAAATTGATGGTTATTCTTGGAGAATCAGCTCCTCGTGTGAAACGCGCAGCTGATAAAGCACAAGTTCCGTACGTTGATGCTAAAGATGTCGCAGATGCTGCTCGTATTGCTTACAGTAAAGCTGAAGCTGGTGATGTTGTTCTCTTGAGCCCTGCTAATGCAAGCTGGGATATGTATAAGAGCTTTGAAGTTCGTGGTGATGAATTTATCGCAACCTTTGAAGCTATTAAAGGAGAATAAGCATGGCTAAAAAAATCGTATTTACCGGTGGTGGTACAGTTGGCCATGTTACCTTGAACTTGATTCTTATCCCAAAATTTATCAAAGATGGTTGGGAAGTTCACTATATTGGTGACAAACATGGAATTGAACACGAACAAATTGAAAAATCAGGTCTAGATGTAACCTTCCATTCTATTGCAACAGGAAAATTAAGACGTTATTTTTCATGGCAAAACATGCTTGATGTGTTCAAAGTTTCATTTGGAATTCTTCAATCAATTGCAATTATTGCTAAAATTCGTCCACAAGCTTTATTCTCAAAAGGTGGCTTTGTATCTGTCCCACCAGTCATTGCGGCAAAAACACTTGGAGTTCCTGTTTTTGTGCACGAATCTGACTTATCAATGGGCTTAGCCAATAAAATTGCCTATAAATTTGCGACAACGATGTACACAACCTTTGAACAAGCCAAAGGCTTGGTGAAAGCAAAACACGTTGGTGCGATTACAAAAGTTGGTAGCAAAGTTGCTTATGATAGCAGCAAAATTGAAGAAATTAAAGCACACTTTAACCCTGAATTGAAAACACTTCTTTTCATCGGTGGTTCTGCAGGTGCACGTGTTTTTAATGACTTTATTACAAATACCCCTGAATTGGTTGAGCACTACAATGTTATCAATATTTCAGGAGATAAAAGTTTAAACGGATTGAGTCAAAATCTCTATCGAGTTGATTATGTCACAGATCTTTATCAGCCTTTGATGGATATGGCAGATGCAGTCGTGACACGCGGTGGTTCAAATACTATTTTTGAGTTGGTTGCTATGAATAAATTACACTTGATTGTGCCTCTTGGAAAAGAAGCTAGTCGAGGAGATCAATTAGAAAATGCAGCATACTTTGAGAAAAAAGGTTATGCCCGCCAACTTTCTGAAGACAAGTTAACATTCTCAAATTTAGAAGAAGAATTAATACAGCTTTTTGAACAAGAAAATAGCTATCACACACAAATGAAAAATTCCACTGAAATCAAGTCACAAGAAGAATTTTATGATCTGCTTAAACAAGATATTTCTAAGACTGCAAAAGGAATTTAAATGACAAAAAAGAAAGAGCCTAAAAAAAGTCAAAAAGCTAAATCAGAAAAAAAATCAGCTTTGACGGAATGGCAAAAACGTAATATTGAGTTTCTAAAGAAAAAAGAAGCTGAAAAAGCGGAAAAGAAAAAACGCCAAGAAAAATTACGCTTAGAGCGTAAGCCGAAAGCAACAGATACTGATACCAAAGCTGAAAAAGTCGAAGAAAAAGCTTTGACTGCAGAAGAGAAGAAAAAGGCTAAAGAAGCTAAAAAAGAAGAAGCTAGAAAAGCCAAAGAGGCTAAAGAAGCTAAAAAAGAAGAAGCTAGAAAAGCCAAAGAGGCTAAAAAATTACAAAAACTGGAAGCCAAAAAAGAGAAAACACCTCTTCAAAAAGCGATTCATCATGCGCTACCAGTTATCATCACTGCTACAGTTATTCTGTTGATTTCAATCTTTTTAGTAACCCCATTTAGTAAAAAGAAAATCATTACAGTTACGGGGACATCAACGGTTAATCAAGAAGAAGTGATTAGAGATTCAGGAATTAAAACGTCAAACTACCTCTTTTCATTAATTTTCCGCCATTCAATTTATGAAAAAAATATTATTAGTAAGAATAAAATGGTTAAAAGCGCTAAGTTTACTTACCGTTTCCCAAATAAATTGAACATTAATGTTAAAGAGTACAGCATTATTGCTTATGCTCAAACTGATGATGGTTATCAGCCAATCCTTGAAAATGGGACACGTATTGGTCTTGTAGGAGCTTCTGAATTGCCAGATAGTTTCTTGACGATTAATTTATCATCGGAAAAAGATATTCAAAAACTCGTTAAGGCTTTTTCAAAATTAGACAAAGATTTGGTTAATCAAATTCAAATTGTCAGCTCAGCAGATTCTGCGACTACATCAGATTTGCTAAAACTAGAGATGCATGACGGAAATGTTGTTCGTGTACCATTATCTGAAGTAGCTAAGAAATTACCATATTATTTGAAAATAAAAGATAGCTTACCAGAAAACAGCATTGTTGATATGGAAGTGGGAATTTATGCAACTTCTGAATCCATTGAAGCATCTGTTGCAGCGGATAAAGAAAAGGCTAAAAACGAAAACAAAGAAGAATCAGAATCTGATTCTAAATCTGACGAAGAAAACTCTCAAACCGAGTCGAGTGAGGAAGCTACAGCAACGGAATCAAGCGAAGCTGAAGGCGCAGAAAATCAAGCTCCAGAAGCTACAAATGAAGAGCATCCGAACGAAACCGCAGTAGTTGAACAAGTAGCTCAACAATAAAATTAAGATTCTATAACAGAAACTTAATACATTAATTTTGAATACTTAAAAACGTTGATATTAAAGCGTTTGATAGCCTTTTTAAAAAAGTATTTATAAATTTGTTACGATTTTTGTTATGTTTTGTACAAAAAATTAGGGTAACCCGATTAAGGGCTACCCTTTTTTTATAAATTATTGATAGCCATTTCAAAATTGTTCCCGCCTTGTTTTGCTCCCTCTTCGGTTGCATGGACATAAATGTTTAGCGTCATTGTGATAGTGCTATGACCTAAACGGTGTTGTAAGTCTTTTGGAGACATACCAGCATTTAACATTAATGTTGCGTGTGTATGGCGTAGACCATGGAAACGTACATTAGGGACACCAGCGTTTTTAAAATGTTTATACAATTGGTTTCTAATGTTGTTAGGGTCAAAGTATTTACCAGTGAAATTTGAAAAGACAATTTTTTCAGACCGACCAAGTTCCCACGCTTTAACTTGTTGTCGGTTTTTATATTGTTTTAGCATGAGTATAGTAGCTTTATCAATTGAAATTTGTCTATAACTTGCCATAGATTTAGGGCTATTTATTTCAATTCTTTTGTTTAGTGTCTTGTTGACGTCAATAACCCCATTTTCAAGGTCAACGTCAGACCATTCAAGTGCCATTGCCTCCCCAATACGTAATCCCGTAGCCAAAAGCAGTTTATATAAGACAGTATTAAACAGATTTTTATAGTCTGATTGATTTAAAGTATCTAGATAGCTTAAGAATTGCTTTAATTCTTGTTTGTCTAAAAACTTGATTTTAGTTTTCTTTTCTTGTTTTTTACGGGGGGTGATAACGTCAAGTGCTGGATTATGTTCTAACAGTTGCAAACTAATGCCATATTTTAAGATACGCTTATTTAACCCAACTAATTTATGATAAGAGCCAAAAGCGTTCTTACTTTGTCTATTGGCTTTGTTCGCCCATTTATTCACTTGTTTTTGAATAACTGGTGTTGTTAGGTTATCTAGTCTATATTCACCAAAGGCGGGCAATAGGTGGGCTTCTAAATAGCTTTTAACAGATTTTTCTGTATTGGGTTTAACTGTATTCTTGTAACTATCCCACCAAAGTGAAACAAGCTCCCTATAAGTTTTTACATTTACTTTCTTTTTAACGGTGTATCCGTTACGAGCAAACTCATTTATAGCCTTACGGATTTTGATTTTAACACCTTTTTTAGTGTTAGCAGTGATAGTGGTACGAGCTTGTTTACCCGTTGCTTTATCAAGAAAGGTTTAGAGAGTTTAATTGTAGGATTGGGGGCAGACAATGACTAATAAAGAATTATACGAGATTGCTATTTATATCAAGAAACAAGCAACACTCGAGGAATTAGAAGAGTTTAAGCGATTAAATGCGCGTGACCGTTTGAATTGGGTTACCCGACAAATTCGAAAAATGGAGGTATGACATGGGAACATTTTCACCCGAGTTTGAGCAAGGTTTGTTAGACCGTGTGGACGTACTAACCCAAAAGAAGTTAGAGCTAGAAAAACGACTACAGAAACAAACGGGCTTAATAAGTGCTAGAGAACTGAAAGAAGAGTTAGATATAACGGGCGCAACACTTACAAATTGGGTTAAGTTGGGACTTAAAGTCTATCAACCACCTTTTGAAAATAGTAAGAAACAGTATTTTAGAGTGTCAGATATAATTAACTTTTTAACTGTACGATGAAAGGGGTAGAGGGATAGAATGTATAGGCTTATTGATTTGAAAATAAATAGGAAAGTGCTCCCACTGTTTATCTTTCTACAAAACAATCCCACACGGACTATAGGGAAAGACAACCATGTTATTATGACGTATTTTGAGCCTCCTAGCCATGCTTTCTTTCCGTTCAGTTATAAAGGTATCACAGTAAACATTCAAGAATGTGATAGCCTAGATAACTGTTTAATGGACGGTTGGCAGATAGTAAGAGATTATAAAATAGCTAGCGTAAAAGATAAGTTACTTGGTGTACTTTCTGAATTGGAATTAGAATATCTAAGCCAATCGAGAACGGGGAACACCTTAACGATTAACGGTATTATTTATAATTGGGTTGCTTATGGATTATCAAATACAGATGACGTTATAAGCTTTGTAAAGGTATTTTATTTGAATGGTTATTCTTACGAGTAGATAATACAGCTATACACCAATTTAACTAAGAGCACTAAATTGAATGTTATTTTTTTGAATACATTAAATAATTTTTTTAAGGAGGAAATGAATGAGCGAATTTATGGAACAGCTTAACGAAGTTGTACCAGACAACAGCAATAAAAACAAAGTTACAAGCCTTAACAAAGGTAAACTAAGAAAGAACAATGACGGGACTGTTAGCAAAAGTCGTAACAACCTAATTTTAATGTTCCGCGGGGCTGACCCAAAACTAGATAAGTTATTCAAATACAATGAGGCAACTAAGAATATAGAGGTAACTAGAGAGCAAGAGCTAACCGAATATATCACCCTTAAAAAGGGGTTGCTTTCAGATAGTGTTATCAATCAGTTATGGGCTTATATATCCGAAGAATATGGGCTAGAGTATAAAGAAAATGATATAGATATTGTCATTCGTATTATTGCCTTGAGCCAAAGTTATAACCCTATCAAAATCATGTTGCAAAAAGCTAAGACAACAAGTAAGGACGTAGACCCATTTAAGGTTATTCAAAAGTATATCAATATTGAGGATAGCCAATACAATAAAATTGTCTTAGATTTGTTCTTTAGGGGAGCAATTGCAAGGGTTTATCATGCAGGAATACAATTTGACTATTGTCTTGATTTTGTCGGGAAACAAGGAACGGGTAAAAGTACCTTTTTACGTGAGGTGTTCAAAGGCTTTTACACTGAGGTAGAAACCTTTACCGAAAAAGATGACCTTTTAAAAATGGCGTAGGATATAGAAATGAGGTAGACCGTGAGAATGGTGCTGAATGGGTCGGAACTGTTGAACGTGACCGCCTAACCATTAAGGACGTTATGAAAGAAATATTTAAAGATGATGATATCGAACAACCGAAGACAATTAGGAATAAAATCAAGCTTTATCTTGATAATTCAGACCAATGGTATAGAAGTAAGTCGGTTAAGTTTGTATGTTCGATAGCCCCCGAGACACCAGTGGTTATCTTAAGCAAAAAAATACCCCGAAATAGCACTTTTTACCGCTTTACCCCTAAAAGTACCCCCGTGAAAACCCTTGATATGTAAGGTTTTATAAGCAGTCAGAGGTAAAAGGGTAATATTTTTAATAATAAATAATAATATATATAGTAATAGGGTATATAGGGGTATAGAAATTACTTATTTTTCTTTTCCGATTTTTTTCGTTTTTACCGCTAAGACTAACTAAACCCTAAAACCCTTGATACTATTGGCTTTGCGTTGTTAGCCAAAATGTTGATACGTTACCTAAAAAAAGCTAACCCATACCCCAATCAAACAGAAAGACCAAGTAAACATGGAAAGATACGACAGAAACAGAATACACAGCGAGAGCATGGAATTTGTGGATTTGATTGCTGATAAGGTCAACACCATTAAACACGACTATGGTTTATCTGAACAAACAGCCATAGAAATTTGTAAGCTATCGGCGACACTTTACGACAGCTACAAAGATACTGAACGCTTAGACCGTCAGAGTGAGAATGCTAAAAGAATTCAAGACGGCTTAGAAAATGTTGGGAGTGCTATTTGGCGAATTAGCAACACGTTATAAAGCAGAAAGGACAAAAACAGATGAAAATCAAGCTATTCACCCGTGAGTTAGTTGCTGACGGATATTTCAGCAATGGCATGGCTAAACACAGACAAGAAACTAATGAGGAGATAGAAAACAGAGTAAATGAGTTCATAGCTGAAAAGAAAGTAAGCAGTGTACAGGCTTACGGAGATAATATCATGGTTATTTATGAGGAGGTAAACTAATATGACTAACACAAACAAAACAACAGCACCAATGCCCCTAGCAGAACTCAAAGCATGGGTAGAAGAAACTTGCGAACTATCAACGCTATTACAGACCAAAGACTATAAGAGCTATCTTCCTGAAGAGAAACAAGAAGAATTTGAAGCAATCGCTTTTAGTGTTTTCAATTGTTTGGAAAGCTTCTCAATGATGTTAGAAGATGATGAATTACATTATCAACCAAAGCCAATCGAGGACAGCGACAAGGTAGCGCGTGAGATTGCTTATGATGATACTATTCATGAGTATATTGATAAACGAACAGAACAACTAAAGGAATAAGCAACGTTTGAGGAATTGATTAACAAGGTTGCGTTATATGAGAGTGAGTTGTTAGATTATGCAGAACGTTTGTTAAGTGATGAACCATTGGACGCAGATAGTGTAACAGCAATTGGAACGCTTGATATGTTAGATGATGAAGCGATTGACTTATTCAAGTCTGTAGACATTGATAATGAGTATCAAGGTTTAGAGTATTACAATACAGAACTAAACAAAGAAGACTAATAATACAGAGGAGATATTACAATGACACGAACATTAAAAGAAATTACAGAAAAACTGACAGAACTTTGTTCCGATTAAAACGAAAAGCACTCCAAGAATTAGCTAAGCAGATTTAAAATATATCACTCAATGGTTCTCTATAATTTGGTAAATGAGAGTTTAGTCTTGACTTATAGTGACTTTAATGTTAGAGTAATGAGTGTAAATAAGATTGAGAGTTTAAGTAATAAGTGGTATCTTTTGTTTTTCCTCTTGAATATTTTTACAAATTTATATAAAAAAGAGGTAACTCAATGGTACAAGGTACAGTAAAATGGTTTAATACGGATAAAGGTTTTGGCTTTATCTCTCAAGAAAATGGGGCTGATGTGTTCGCACACTTTTCTAAAATTAAATCTAATGGTTTTAAATCTTTAGAGGACGGTCAGAAAGTTCAGTTTGACGTTGAACAAGGAGAACGCGGACTTCAAGCAGTCAATATTATTAAAATTTCTTAACGTTTAAGGGGAGCTATTTTGATAGCTTCTTTTTATTTGGAAATACCCTTAAATTTTTATCAGGGGACTGTATTATTCGGGTATAACAACGCCACCGTCTTTTGCGCGTGCTTTTCCCTTTTTAAAATATTCAGCACGTCCGAGAACCCTCCTAAAAGCCTGTGTATGGCGTTTTAATACTCGGGAATATAATTATATTCGAGACGTTTTAAAATGACCCCGTCCCCCTATCTCGTACCAAGAAGAGCCACCACAAGGTGTTTTCTTACACCGCAGACCATTTTTTGAGATTTTTAAAGGGTGTCATGTAACCTTGAAAAGCCTTATTTTGATTGTGTTTTATTTACCAGTTAACTTTCTATCTGTTCAGCTTTTAGATTGCTACTGATATTGCTTTTTGGTATACTTGAGACGTGGGTGTTTCTCCATTTTCCAATTATTAAAGTAATCAAACACCCATAGGCGGTTATCTATTGATAGCCGTCTTTTTTTATTGTATTAAAAAAGCCCACAGGGCGAACCTGTAAGCACTCACGCAAGTTTTTGTGGTATGAATTCGTTATGACTTTATTAAATCATTTTAAATAAAAAAGCCTGCCCGTATAAGCAGGAACATTCACATAGAAAACTTACTTTTATTATATCAAAATTGTTCACAATAGTATAATAGAGATATGAATATCAAAGATAAACTTAAAAACTTAAGGGCGACTATTTTATTGATTAAAAGCTTAGAAAACATGATAAAACGTGATAGAGAAACGTTCAAAAACTTTCCTAGACTGTTAGAAGAGTTAGGACATAATGAGGTATTGCAACAAATAGCAGAGCTTAAGCAAGACCAAAAAAACACTATGGCTTTAATTAATAGCCTAGATAATGAGTTACAGCGTAAAGTGCTTATAGAACGCTACTACAATGGCTATAATTGGGATAAGGTAGCCGATAATTTGGGATATTCTAGAGTGTATTTATACAAAGTACATAAAAAAGCCCTTGAACAGTTACCCCCTATGGTTTAAGCGTGTTTCTTTGGCAATAAAAGTTAGTTCATGCTACAATGCAGTCAACAACAAGGAGAATGTTTAGAATAGCATTCTAGGCATAAGAAAAGCACCCTATCCGCCAAGATTAAGGGTGTTTTTTATCTAAATAAAAACCGTGGAATAAACCACGGAAGAAAATCACAATATATCTATCTAAGTATACTAATATTATAACATAATGGCTTATGTTAGTCATACACGCGCGGTTATTGAAATGATTAATATAAGGCGCTGAATGTAGTAAAAATTAGTACTTTTTCTGTTTCTTTTACGAATAAATAAGTAAAGGAGTTATGGTTATGTTATATTATGATGAACTAAAAAAGGCAATCGATAGAGGCTTTATAAAAGGTGATACTGTTCAAATTGTGAGAAAGAATGGGATAGTATTTGATTATGTTTTACCTAATGAGCCAGTAAAGCCCTATGAGGTAGTTACTACTGAACGAGTAGCAGACGTTTTGGAAGAGCTAACAGAATGGTAACAAAAAAAGAACCTCAAAAACCTCAAAAAACAGCCCGAACATTTTCACTATATCATAAAAGCATCCGTTAAGGTGCTTTTTTCCTGCCTGCTGAACTCATAAATTTGTTACGTTTTTTGTTACATGTATTTTATCGTAATTAATATATTCTACCTATAAATATTAGTATGTGTTTTATACTGTAACGTTTTTTACAATATTAATAGTAGATAAATTTCTATAACAAAAAACGTAAAATGATAACATTTTACGTTTTTTTATGATATAATATTTTCTGAATAATTCTGATTTTATGCAGATTTTAGAATAGTAAATGATTGGAAAGATAGTGAGGTCGAGTGAATGGCTAGAAATGGCTTTTTTACAGGATTAGATATAGGGACAAGCTCGATTAAAGTTCTAGTAGCAGAATTTGTTTCTGGCGAAATGAACGTGATTGGTGTGAGTAATGTTCCCAGCACGGGAGTAAAAGACGGTATTATTATAGATATTGAAGCAGCTGCAGAAGCAATCAAAACAGCGATTGAACAAGCAGAAGAAAAAGCTGGAATGACAATCGATAAGATTAATGTTGGTCTTCCAGCTAATCTTCTTCAAATCGAACCAACTCAAGGTATGATTCCAGTTCCAAGTGAATCAAAAGAAATCAAAGATGAAGATGTTGATAGCGTTGTTAAATCAGCATTGACTAAGAGCATCACTCCAGAACGTGAAGTTATCTCTTTGATTCCAGAAGAATTTATCGTTGATGGTTTCCAAGGTATTCGTGACCCACGTGGCATGATGGGAATTCGTTTAGAAATGCGTGGTTTAATTTATACTGGACCAACAACAATTCTTCATAACCTTCGTAAAACAGTAGAACGCGCTGGTATCAGTGTTGAAAATGTTATTATTTCACCACTTGCTTTGGCAAAATCAGTTCTTAACGAAGGTGAACGTGAATTTGGTGCTACTGTGATTGATATGGGTGGCGGTCAAACAACCGTTGCTTCTATGCGAGCACAAGAATTGCAATATACAAACATCTATGCAGAAGGTGGCGAGTATGTCACTAAAGACATTTCTAAAGTCTTGAAAACTTCTATGGAGATTGCTGAAGCCCTTAAATTTAACTTTGGTCAAGCAAACTTAGAAGAAGCAAGCTCTTCAGAAACTGTTCAAGTAGATGTTGTTGGTAGTGAATCTCCAATTTCAGTAAGTGAACGATACTTATCAGAAATCATTTCTGCACGAGTTCGCCACATTTTAGATCGTGTTAAACAAGATCTAGAACGTGGACGTCTACTTGACCTACCTGGAGGAATTATTCTTGTTGGTGGTGGAGCAATTATGCCCGGTGTGGTAGAAGTTGCTCAAGAAATTTTTGGAACAGCTGTCAAACTACACGTTCCAAATCAAGTTGGTATCCGCAACCCAATGTTTGCCAATGTTATTAGCTTAGTTGAATACGTTGGCACAATGAGCGAAGTTGATGTTATTGCTCAACGTGCGGTATCTGGTGAAGAATTACTTCGTCGTAAACCAGTTGATTTCGAACCACAGCCACAAGTACAAGCACAACAACGAGTGGTTTATAATAACGAACCTGTTGTACCAGTTAATGAAAACATGGTACCACAGCCAGCTCCAGTTCAGCCTGTACAAAGACACGAAGAACCAAAATCAAAATTTAGTGAACGTGTTCGTGGTATTTTCGGAAGTATGTTTGACTAATAATAAGTGAGGAATAAAAATGGCATTTTCATTTGACACAGCATCAGTACAAGGTGCAGTTATTAAAGTTATTGGTGTCGGTGGTGGTGGAGGTAACGCTATCAACCGCATGATTGATGAAGGTGTTGCTGGTGTTGAATTTATCGCAGCAAACACTGATATCCAAGCATTGAGCTCTTCAAAAGCTGAAACTGTTATTCAGTTAGGCCCTAAATTGACTCGTGGACTCGGTGCTGGAGGACAACCTGAGGTTGGTCGTAAAGCCGCTGAAGAAAGCGAAGAAGTATTGACTGAAGCTCTTACAGGTGCTGATATGGTCTTCATCACTGCTGGTATGGGTGGTGGATCTGGTACAGGTGCTGCACCAGTTATCGCACGTATCGCTAAAAGCCTTGGAGCTCTTACAGTTGCAGTTGTAACACGACCATTTGGTTTTGAAGGTAACAAACGTGGTAACTTCGCTGCAGAAGGTATCCAAGAACTTCGTGAACAAGTTGATACATTGCTTATCATTTCAAATAACAACCTTCTTGAAATCGTTGATAAGAAAACTCCACTTCTTGAAGCTCTTAAAGAAGCAGATAATGTGCTTCGTCAAGGTGTTCAAGGTATTACTGATTTGATTACAAATCCAGGTCTTATCAACCTTGACTTTGCCGATGTTAAAACAGTTATGGCTAACAAAGGTAACGCTCTTATGGGTATCGGTATCGGTTCTGGTGAAGAACGTATCACTGAAGCAGCTCGTAAAGCTATCTTCTCTCCACTTCTTGAAACAACAATCGATGGTGCTGAAGATGTTATCGTTAACGTAACTGGTGGTCTTGACATGACTCTTACTGAAGCAGAAGAAGCTTCTGAAATCATCAGTCAAGCAGCTGGTAAAGGTGTTAACATCTGGCTTGGTACATCTATTGATGATACTATGAAAGATGAAATCCGTGTAACTGTTGTAGCTACAGGTGTTCACCAAGACCGTGCAGAACAAGTCGCTGGATTCCGTCCACAAGCAACTCGTTCATTTGCTCAAAACAACGCACAACAAGCAGCTGGTGCGCAATACGCTTCAGAACGTGCTCAACAACCTGGTCAAGCCGCTTTTGAACGTCGTTCAAACTTTGACTACGATATGAGCGAAAACCATGCAATGCCAGCTCCACAACAACCAACAGCAAATCAATCACAACAAAAAGATAATTCATTTGGAAATTGGGACCTTCGTCGCGATAACATCGCTCGTCCAACAGAAGGTGAACTTGATAGCAAATTGACCATGTCAACATTTACAGCTAATGACGATGCTGATGATGAACTTGAAACACCACCATTCTTCAAAAATCGTTAATGACCGATTTTCAAAAAAATAAAGACCTTGTTTTTGAACAGGTTGCGCAAGCAACAAAAGCAGCCAATCGTTCACAAGAAAGTGTCAAGATTATTGCTGTGACGAAGTATGTTGATAGTGGTGTTGCTGCTCGTCTTATTGACACAGGTATTGAACATATTGGTGAAAATAGGGTCGATATGTTTCTGGATAAGTATGAAGCGTTAAAAGATAAAAATTTAACATGGCACCTAATCGGTACTCTACAGCGTCGTAAAGTAAAAAATGTCATTAATTACGTTGATTATTTTCACGCTTTAGATTCTGTTAAATTAGCTGCTGAAATCCAGAAAAGAGCAGAGCATCCCATTAAATGCTTCCTACAGGTTAATATTTCCGAGGAAGAGAGTAAACACGGCTTTAAAGTTTCAGAAATTGATGAAGCTTTAGCTGAAATCTCTGACTTTGATAAAGTGGAAATTGTAGGATTGATGACGATGGCGCCTAAGAATGCTTCTGAAAGTGAAATTGACGACATTTTTGGAAAAGCCGACAAACTTAGACAAGAGTTGCAGGCACGACAATTAGCTCATATGCCGTTTACCGAATTAAGTATGGGGATGAGTGGTGATTTCCCAATTGCTATTCGCAATGGGGCAACTTTTGTTAGAATTGGTTCATCATTCTTTAAATAACGGGAGAAAAACATGGCTTTTAAAGATAAATTTGACAAACTAATCTCTTATTTCGATACTGATGAGGTAAGTGATGTTGAAGAAACTGTTGAAGATGAGGTTAGACAACCTCGTGTTCAACAACAAGTTGAGGCTAAGCCACAGCAAGCACCTCGACGCACAGAACAGCAATTCTCATCAGCACGTGCTCAACAAGCTCAAGCTGTTGGAGGGGCTGTTCGTCAACGTGTGCAACCTCAACAAAGACGTGCAGTTGATGAAAATCCGCACGTTCATTCATTGAATCAACGTCGTGAAGAACAATTGCAAGTTCGAAACAATCAAACGACTACAACAATTGCCTTGAAATACCCTCGTAAATATGAGGATGCTCAAGAAATTGTTGATTTGTTGATTGTTAACGAATGTGTTTTGATTGATTTTCAATATATGCTTGATGCTCAAGCACGTCGTTGTCTTGATTTTATTGATGGTGCAAGTAAAGTTCTTTATGGTAGTCTTCAAAAAGTTGGCAGTTCAATGTATTTGTTGACACCATCAAATGTTATCGTCAATCTCGAAGAACTTCCGATTCCAAATGCGGGACAAGATGTTGGTTTCGACTTTGACATGAAGAGACGTTAATATATGATTTTTGTATTAATTGTACTATTAAAAACCATTCAATTTTACTCTTATCTGCTAATTGCGTATGCGCTCCTATCTTGGTTTCCAGGTGCGTATAACACTGGATTTGGTCGTTTACTGGTTCAAATTGTTGAGCCAGTAATTAAACCTTTTCAACGTTTAAATCTTCAATTTATGGGATTGGACTTTACGATCTGGGCCGCGGTTATTGCCTTAAATCTCTTGAGTCGCTTTCTTATTATGTTATTAGTTCGATGAAAAAAGAAATTTACCAACATTTTCGACCTGAAGAGTATGATTTCATTGAAAAAATGGATGACATTGCTCAGAGGGTAGAAGAGACATACGCTTATTCATTAACAGATTTTCTAAATCCTCGCCAAGTTGATATTGCTAAAAGTATTCTTGGGAATAGAGGCTTGCGCTACTTTGTTTCGAGTGATTATTATCCTGCAGAGTACGCACGTATACTAGTTGCACCTGATTACTATGAGCTAAATTTGGAAGATTTCGAGTTAGCACTGCTAGAAGTGAATTATAATTCGAAGTTTAATCAATTAACTCACGCTCAAATAATGGGAACTTTGCTTCACAAGCTTGGAGTTAAGCGAACGATTATTGGAGATATTTTAGTTGAGCAAGGCTACGCACAGTTATTAGTTACGAAAAGTATGGTTGATTATTTTCGAGTTAATGTTACTAAGATTGCAAAAGCAAGTGTAAGCCTAAAAGAGATTTCGCTTGACCAGTTAATTAAGGGAGAAAAAGAATCTCATCAACTAGATATCATGGTTTCAAGTATGCGTTTGGATAAAGTTCTAGCAACAGTTTTGAAGCTTTCTAGAAGTCAAGCTATTCAGTTGATCAGTGCTGAAAAGGTAAAGCTTAATTATCAGACGCTTGATAGACCTTCAGAAATGCTTCAATTTGGAGATTTGATTAGTGTTAGAGGATTTGGTCGTTTTTCTATCTTAAGTGAGAATGGGCTTACGAAGAATGGAAAATACAAATTGACCGTAGATAAGATGATACATAAATAAGGAGAAATCGATGGCACTTACAGCACTTGATATTAAAGATAAAACATTTAAATTAAAATTTCGTGGATACGACGAAGAAGAAGTTAATGAATTTCTTGATATCGTTGTAGATGACTACGAAGACTTGGTTCGTCGCAATCATGAACAAGAAAACAGAATCAAAGATTTGGAAGACAAACTTGCTTACTTCGATGAGATGAAAGAATCTTTGAGCCAATCTGTTATTCTTGCTCAAGAAACTGCTGAAAAAGTTAAAACATCAGCTAATGATGAAGCTGCTAACCTTGTTAGCAAAGCTAACTACGATGCACAACATTTGATTGATGAAGCAAAATCAAAAGCAAACCAAATCTTGCGCGATGCAACTGATGAAGCTAAACGTATTGCGGTTGAAACAGAAGATTTGAAACGTCAAACTCGTGTCTTCCACCAACGTTTGGTTGCCGCTATCGAAGGTCAACTTGGTTTGACAAATTCACCAGAATGGACAGAATTGTTACAACCAACTGCTGTTTACCTTCAAAATTCTGATGCAGCTTTCCGCGAAGTTGTTGAGAAAGTTTTGGAAGAAGAAATGCCTGAAGCTGATGATGAATTGTCAATGGATGCTACACGTCAGTTCACTCCAGAAGAAATGGAAGAATTGCAACGTCGTGTAGAAGCAGGAAACAAACACCTTGAAGAAACACAAAAACTTCCTGTTATTGATGATGCTGATGACATCAATCTTAACGAAACACAAACATTTAAATTAAATATTGAAGAATAAGAAAAATGCGATTGATATGCTATATTAACAGCGAGTGGACGATGGTGCGAGGTCTGCAATCACTGGGATATCAGTTATCCTTTTCTAAGATTTTATCTGAATGAAGTAAGATAAAAGGGAGAAACTCACCTTACGGGTTAAAGAGGGAAATTTAGATTTCTACCCTATTTTTAGTGTAGCTAAATTTCTAAACTAAGGTGGTACCACGAGCTTTCGTCCTTACTGAGACGAAGGCTCGTTTTGTTTTACCGCTAAAAAATGTCATTTTTCTGTCAATGAGTTAATCATGGACAGTTGAATATTATTTATTATAAGGAGTAGTCATGAAATTAAAAGAAACGCTTAATCTTGGAAAAACTGCTTTTCCAATGCGTGCTGGACTCCCAAACAAAGAGCCTAAATGGCAAAAAGAATGGGAAGAAGCAGACATCTATGCTAAACGTCAACAATTAAACGAAGGCAAACCTTCATTCAACCTCCACGATGGACCTCCATATGCCAATGGTAATATCCACGTTGGTCACGCCATGAACAAAATTTCTAAAGACATTATTGTGCGTTCAAAATCAATGTCTGGTTTCTGTGCTCCTTATGTTCCTGGTTGGGATACACATGGACTTCCAATTGAACAAGTATTGGCTAAAAAAGGTGTAAAACGTAAAGAAATTCCTTTGACTGAATACCTTGAAATGTGTCGTGAATACGCTCTTAGCCAAGTAGACAAACAACGTGAAGACTTCAAACGTCTTGGTGTGTCTGCAGATTGGGAAAATCCTTATGTAACACTTATCCCTGCATATGAAGCTGCACAAATCCGTGTCTTTGGTGCAATGGCTGATAAAGGTTATATCTACCGTGGTGCTAAACCAGTTTACTGGTCATGGTCATCAGAATCAGCTCTTGCCGAAGCTGAAATTGAATATCATGATATTGATTCAACTTCACTTTACTATGCTAACAAAGTTAAAGATGGTAAAGGTGTTCTTGATACAGATACATACATTGTTGTTTGGACAACGACTCCATTTACAGTAACTGCTTCACGTGGTTTGACTGTTGGTCCTGATATGGATTATGTTGTTGTTAAACCTGCTAACGATGATCGTAAATTTGTTGTTGCGGAAGCACTTCTTGATAGCCTTGCTGAAAAATTCGGTTGGGAATCATTTGAAGTTCTTGCAAAACACAAAGGTACTGAACTTGAATACATCGTTACTGAACACCCATGGGATACAGAAGTAGACGAACTTGTTATCTTGGGTGATCATGTTACACTTGATTCTGGTACTGGTGTTGTCCACACTGCCCCAGGTTTTGGTGAAGATGACTACAATGTTGGTGTTAAATACAACCTTGAAGTTGCTGTTACAGTTGACGAACGTGGTATCATGATGGAAAATGCTGGCCCTGAATTCCAAGGTCAATTCTACGATAAAGTTGTTCCAACTGTTAAAGAAAAACTTGGTGATCTTTTGCTTGCTAGTGAAGTTATCACTCACTCATACCCATTTGACTGGCGTACTAAAAAACCTATCATCTGGCGTGCAGTACCACAATGGTTTGCATCAGTTTCTAAATTCCGTCAAGATATTCTTGATGAAATTGACCGCACAACATTCTATCCAGAATGGGGTCGCACTCGTCTTTACAACATGATTCGTGACCGTGGTGACTGGGTAATTTCACGTCAACGTGCATGGGGTGTTCCACTTCCAATCTTCTATGCTGAGGATGGTACAGCTATCATGACTAAAGAAGTGACTGATCACGTAGCTGACTTGTTCGAAGAATTCGGTTCAATCGTATGGTGGGAACGTGATGCTAAAGACCTTCTTCCTGAAGGATTCACTCACCCAGGTTCACCAAATGGTGAATTTATTAAAGAAAATGATATCATGGATGTATGGTTCGATTCAGGTTCTTCATGGAATGGTGTTATGAATGCTCGTGAAGGTTTGGAATATCCAGCTGATCTTTACCTTGAAGGTTCTGACCAATACCGTGGTTGGTTCAACTCATCATTGATCACTTCAGTTGCTGTTAACGGACATGCACCTTACAAAGCTGTGCTTTCACAAGGTTTCGTTCTTGATGGTAAAGGTGAAAAAATGTCTAAATCAAAAGGTAACATCATTTCACCAAACGACGTTGCAAAACAATACGGTGCTGAAATCCTTCGTTTGTGGGTTGCTTCAGTAGATACTGACGCTGACGTACGTGTTTCTATGGAAATCCTTGGTCAAGTTTCAGAAACTTACCGTAAAATCCGTAATACACTTCGTTTCTTGATTGCTAACACAACTGATTTCAATCCCAATGAAGATGCTGTATTTTACGAAGACTTGCGTGCAGTTGATAAATACATGACTGTTAAATTCAACCAATTGGTAGCAACAATCCGTAAAGCTTATGAAGATTATGATTTCATGACAATTTACAAAGCTGTTGTTAACTTTATCACAGTTGATTTGTCAGCCTTCTACCTTGATTTTGCTAAAGACGTTGTTTACATCGAAGCAGCAGACAATATTGCTCGCCGTCAAATGCAAACAGTCTTCTACGATATCTTGGTTAAAATCACTAAATTGTTGACTCCAATTCTTCCACACACAGCTGAAGAAATCTGGTCATACCTTGAATTCGAACCAGAAGAATTCGTTCAATTGTCTGAATTACCAGATGCTGAAGTCTTCGAAGGTCAAGAAAATATTCTTGAAGAATGGGATGCCTTCATGACACTTCGTAACCAAGCTCAAAAAGCTTTGGAAGAAGCTCGTAACGCTAAAGTTATTGGTAAATCATTGGAAGCACACTTGACAATTTATGCTGGTGAAGAAGTGAAAACTCTTCTTGCTGCCCTTGATAGCGACATTGCTCAATTGTTGATCGTATCACAATTGACTGTTACTGACGAAGCTGCTCCAGCAGATGCAGTTGCCTTTGATGGTGTTGCCTTTACAGTAGCGCATGCTGAAGGTGAAGTTTGTGATCGTTGCCGTCGCGTAGATCCAACAGCTAAAGAACGTTTATACGGTGTTACAATTTGTGACCACTGTGCTGAAATCGTTGAAGCTAACTTCCCAGAAGCAGTAGCAGAAGGCTTTGAAGTTAAAGCAAAATAATGCGATAACCTATAATAACTAAAAACGAACTCACTTGAGTTCGTTTTTTTGTATGTAAACTAAAAAAATCAGGTTTTTAAACCTGATTAGTGAACTATTGGGAAGGAAATTTCAATTAGATTCGGTGTATGTAAGGTTTTCAACTGATCTAATTGAACGGTAGATTTGTCAATTTTGCGTTTGAGGAAGAATTCCCGGATGGCTTCGATTTCACTTTCTTTGATAGCACGATACTTGTTTGAAATCAACAGTTCGTAATGACTTGGTGCTTTAGTGAAAACAACATCGGTATTTCCTGCAGAGTAAGTCTCAACGAGTTTAGCGTCCGTGTTTCGAAGCTGGTTACGAACTAGCTCGGAATGACTACTTGTTGTGTTGATTAACCTCATAAATTTCCTCCTATGAACTTTCTACAATTATTATAACACTATTTTAGGTGAAAAACTTAGATTATGAGATTTTAATGATGATTTGTTTTCCAAGCATCAACACCCCATTTATGGCTGGCACGTTTTAATTTTACAATAGCTTCATCGACTGGGAACCAAGCAAGGTGATTAAAATCTTCAAGCGGTGCCCCAATTTTTTCATAATGTGTGACTTCATAGAGGTAAGCAGGGTTATAAAAATAAGTATCACGATGACGTGAGTAGAAGTACTCGTCAGCTTGTCCGTAATAATAACCAAGTTCAGCTGAAAATCCGAGTTCTTCAATAAGTTCGCGTTTTAAAGCTGAAAAATGATCTTCGCCCGCTTCGATTTCTCCGCCTGGAAGGAACCAAGAGCCGTTAGGGGCTTGAACTAAAATGATTTGGTCTTTAGTCGCATTTGGAATAATGGCATACACTCCGTAGCGAGTTTTGTAATCAACGTTATTAAGTTTTTCACCAAAAGTTGGGTTAGACATAAAATTCTCCTATAAACATGTTGTGCCAGAAAGAGTGGAGATAAAATTATCAATCTCTAAGATAGATTTGCAAGAGAGGCTATTGCTGTTATTATACTAAAAAAAGCTGTTTTTTGCTAGAAAATTGTCGGAATATTTTGATTTCTGGATTGTTAAAAAAGCCTAGAAAGCTAAAAACTTCCTAGACTTTGCTTTTATTATTCTGCTGAAACAGTTTCTTCTTTTTCAACTTTTTTAGCTGATTTGATGTTGATTTTACCATTGCTTGTCATCACAGCTTTCAAATCTTTTTCAGTTGGGTGTTCAAGGTAGAAGTCTGTAATAGCATCTTCAATGTGATCTTGGATAGTTCGACGAAGTGGACGAGCCCCCATCTTAGGATCATATCCAAGGTCAACTAGTTTTTCTTTAACTCTATCTGTTACTTCAAGGTGAATATCGTTAGTTGCCAAACGGTTGTTAACATCGTCAAGCATGAGGTTAACGATATGAAGGAGATTATCTTTGCTTAGAGCTTTGAATTCGATAATGCCGTCAAAACGGTTCATGAATTCAGGGCTGAAGAAGTCTCCAAGTTGACCAAGAACAGAATTTGTACGTCCTTCACGAGCAGCACCGAAACCAACAGAAGCTTCAGATTTGCCAGTACCAGCGTTAGATGTCATGATGATAATTGTATCTTTAAAGCTTACAGTGCGTCCTTGACCGTCAGTTAAACGCCCATCGTCAAGAACTTGCAAGAACATGTGCATGACATCAGGGTGTGCTTTTTCAACTTCATCAAGCAAGATGAGTGAGTATGGATTTCGACGAACTTTTTCAGTCAACTGACCAGCTTCTTCGTAACCAACATATCCTGGAGGGGCTCCGACGAGTTTAGCGACGGCGTGTTTTTCCATGTATTCAGACATGTCAAAGCGAATCATGCTATCAGCTGAACCGAAGAGTTCAATAGCGAGTTGTTTTGAAAGTTCAGTTTTACCAACACCAGTAGGACCGACAAAGAGGAATGAACCAATTGGACGGTTTGGTGTACCAAGACCAACACGGTTACGACGGATAGCTTTGGCAATCTTATCAACGGCTTCATCTTGCCCAATAACGTGTTCTTTCAAGTCATCAGCAAGGTGAATTAATTGTGATTGTTCTTTTTCTTTTAAGTTACCAACAGGGATGTTTGTTTTTTCTTCAACGATTGCTTCGATAGTTTTCTCAGTAATCACTGGAATATCATCTTCGTTGATGGTTTGTTTTTGCATTTCCTTGTATTTAGCGATTTGATCACGGAAATATGCTGCGCGTTCATAATCTTCTTCACGAGTAGCTTGAGTTTTTAGGTTTTCGGCTTGAACCAAACGTTTTTCAATTTCTTTTGGATCAACAAAGTTGAGTGTCAAGTTCATCTTAGAACCAGCTTCGTCGAGAAGGTCGATAGCTTTATCTGGAAGGAAACGGTCTTGAATGTAGCGATTTGAGAGGGTAGCAGCAGCTTCGATAGCATCATCACTGTATTTGACATGGTGATAATCTTCGTATTTCTTTTGAATACCACGAAGAATAGTGATAGTTTCTTCGACGCTTGGTTCGTCAACTTTTACAGGTTGCATACGACGTTCAAGCGCAGCATCTTTTTCGATGATACGATATTCGTTCAAAGTAGTTGCACCAACTAATTGTAGCTCGCCACGAGCAAGAGCGGGTTTCAAGATGTTACCAGCATCCATGTTACCGTCACCAGCATTACCAGCGCCGACAATTTCGTGGATTTCATCGATGAAGAGGATAACATCTTTACGTTCACGGATTTCTTCCATGAGTTTTTGCATACGTTCTTCAAATTGACCACGAATACCAGTTCCTTGAACAAGGCTTACCACGTCTAGGCGGATAACTTGTTTATTTTGGAGTTTTTGTGGAACGTTACCGTCTACAATTTTTTGGGCTAATCCTTCAACAACGGCAGTTTTACCAACACCAGGTTCTCCGATAAGAACAGGATTGTTTTTTGTACGGCGGTTAAGAATTTCGATAACACGAACAATTTCAGCATCACGTCCGATGACAGGGTCGATATCACCACGACGTGCGATATCAGTAACATTGATACCAAATTCTTCTAGCAAGCCCTTAGGTTCTTGCTGTGCTGGTCCGTTTGGGCGGAAATTGTTGTTGCCATTGCCACCGCGTCCGTTATTATTGCCTCCACCAGATTGAGTTGGAGGAGTATTTTGGAATCCTTGGCTTTCAAATGCTGGGAAGTCGCTGAGATTACTAAAGAAATCGTCGAAAGGATTCGATGATTGGTTTGTTTGGTTAGAAGATGATTGAGGATTACCTCCTAATCCTCCTAAAATAGCGTTATTTGGGTCAGTTTTCATAATTTGATAGCAATTTTGACACAAATCAATTTGCTTTTGCTGACCATTGATATTTGTATACAGGTGAATAGTAGATTCATTTAAATGACAATTTTGACAGAGCATATAAAATACCCTCCTTTCGTAATGTCTGACTAAAACAATAAAGGTCAAAAATAGTCAGATTTCATACTTACATTATAGCACTAGCCACTAGGAAATCAAGTAAAAAGCATTAAAAATTAGCACTCTTATAAAAAGAGTGCTAATTTTTTTCAGGATCAATTTGACTAGCAGCCATAGACCCCATAATAGCTCCAAAGATAAAACCAGAAAAAATGAAGATACTTAAGAAGAGAGGATTGAACAAGATTTCAAAAGGATTTTCACCTTCTTGCCATTTGATAAACATGTTAAAAACAAGCATAAAAATGGCAAAAACAACTCCATTAAGCCAGCCTTTTTTCTTAGATTTTTGACGCTCTTTCTCAAGCTTATCTCTAGGGACTTCAAGAGGTCCCTGTAAGTCTCTATTGGTCAGCATTGTCATCATAACCATTGGCATGACAAAAATAATGACAAAAACGTTGCAGTAGAGAAGAATTTCAGCAGATACTTTCCAGACAGTGCTCAAGAGAAAGGTAAGAGCTGTTGAAATAAATTCAAAAAGTAAGAGCAAGATAAATAATTTATTTCCAATACGGTTACTTCTTATTCACGGTATTCGTCCAATGCTCCATTAATACCATAAAATCGTTTGATGAATCGTGGTCATAGCGGCCCTTTACTTTTTTTCATGACTAAATCTCCTAATTCCCAATTCCTTTTTAAAGATGGCGAGTCTCCCAAAATAGTGTATTTAGATCAGTTCCTAATGCCTCGGCTAACTTGATGCAAAGGTCAAGTGAAGGATTGTACTTGTTATTTTCAATTAAATTAACAGTTTGCCTTGCGATTCCTATTTGCTTAGCAAGGGTCAGCTGAGAGATACCTAAATTAGTTCGAAATTCTTTAACTCGGTTCATTATTCCATCCTAATCTTTCTTGTACCAAGTATAGTAGAATATATGTGACATGTCAATTATAAATGACATGTTTTTTTGAATTAAAATTTATTTTTATTCAAAATAGGCTTGACAAGGTGTATAATTATGCTAAAATTAGGTATATTATTCAAGAAGAAAAGGATGGGTTGGCCTATGGTTTTTAATAATTCGTTTTTGAAAGAGATTGATTTTACTAAGGAAGAGCTAACTAATCTCATTGATTTGGGATTGAAATTTAAAGAGTTGAAAAAGAAGAAAATTGCTCATAAATATTTAGAAGGCTTAAATATTACTCTTATTTTCGAGAAGACAAGTACCAGAACACGTTCTGCTTTTACAGTAGCTGGACAAGATTTAGGGATGAATGTGACTTATCTTGGAAGCAGTGAAATTCAACTTGGCAAAAAAGAATCCGTAATTGATACGGCAAAAGTTCTAGGTTCAATGTTTGACGGGATTGAATATCGTGGCTTCAAGCAATCTGATGTTGAAGCTTTAGCGGAATTCTCTGGTGTGCCTGTCTGGAATGGTTTGACAGATACTTGGCATCCAACGCAAATGATTGCTGATTTTATGACATTAAAAGAAGTTTTTGGAAAACTAGAAGGTTTGACAATCGCTTATGTTGGCGATGGACGCAACAATATGGCAAATTCTTTGTTAGTTACTTCAGCTATTCTTGGCGTGAATGTAAAAATCATTGCACCAGCTAGCTTACAGCCAGAAAAAGAAATCATCGAGATTGCACAAGCACACAATAACGGAGCTGAGTTAACTATTACTGATGAGCTTGATGCCGTTTGTGGCGTTGATATGCTTTACACAGACGTTTGGGTGTCAATGGGCGAAAAAGTTGATTTTAAAGAACGTATCGACCTTTTGTTGCCTTATCAAATTAATGCTGATTTGGTTGAAAAGACAGGAAATCCAGATGTGATTGTCATGCATTGCTTGCCTGCTTTCCATGATTTAAACACAGAAATTGGTCAAACTATCTATGATAAATATGGTTTAGCAGAACTTGAAATTACAGATGAAGTCTTCCAAAAATACAGCTCAGTCATTTTCCAAGAAGCTGAGAACCGCATGCATTCCATCAAAGCGATTATGTATAATTCCCTAAAAGAGATTTAAAACGTTCTTTTTTGACGAGAAATTGTGATAAATGTGAGAAAATGCACTCTCTTGTTGTTTGTTTAGGAGAAATTATGTTAAAATAGTATGGACAATAAATGAAGAGGAGAATAGTCATGGAATCACATTTGGTGAGAATTATCAATCGTCTTGAATTAATGACGACTGATGGTAGCAATCTTAAACGTAATTTTGAACGTGATGGTGTCATTGTGGCAGAAGTGTCTTTTAGCAATGACCCTGAAAATGGTCCAGTTTTCACTTTGCGTGATGTTGAAGCACGTGAGTCTTACTCATTTGACAGCATTGATTTGATCGCAATGGAAATTTACGATCTTCTTTACTAAGATAAAGAAAAAATTCAGACACAGTATAAGGGCAAAGGATTTTTAGTCCTTTCCATCCTATTTTTAAGTGTGGTTTCTGTACTTTCTTATATTGCTATTTTGAATTGATAAAAGTCTAGGAGTTTCTAGACTTTTTTGTTTTTTATAAATGCTTGATACTTAGGTAAAAATTCTTTTTAATCGTTTTGACTAGAAGTGTCTAAAATCCCTATATATCAAGCTTTTTAAGCCAAACCATCCTTTAGTGTTGATTGGTATTTTTATTCAATATATGTTATAATTAATTGATTATTGCTTATAGGAGACACAAATGGAATTTTCATTTTTACCAAAGTATTGGGCTTATTTTAACTACGGTGTCCTTGTAACCATCATGATTTCAGCTTGTGTTGTCTTTTTTGGGACAATCATTGGTATCTTGGTTGCTTTAGTTAAACGTACAAATATTAAAATTTTAAATTGGATTGCTAGTTTTTATGTTTGGGTCTTTCGTGGAACTCCGATGGTCGTGCAAATCATGATTGCCTTTGCTTGGATGCATTTTAGTAATGCACCTATCGTAGGTTTTGGCGTTTTGGACCTTGACTTTTCACGTTTGCTTCCAGGTATTATTATTATTTCGCTAAATAGCGGAGCTTATATTTCTGAAATTGTTCGTGCTGGTATCGAAGCAGTGCCAAAAGGGCAACTTGAAGCGGCTTATTCATTAGGAATTCGCCCTGTGAATGCAATGCGTTATGTTATTTTGCCACAAGCCCTTAAAAATATTTTACCAGCTCTTGGTAATGAATTTATTACGATTATCAAAGATAGTTCACTTCTTCAAACAATCGGTGTTATGGAATTGTGGAACGGTGCACAATCAGTCGTAACAGCTACATATCTACCAATTACGCCATTGTTGTTTGCTGCATTCTATTACCTCATGGTGACTACAGTCTTGTCATTCTTACTTAAAAAACTTGAAAATCGTATGGGAAATGGAGGTAGCAACTAATGTCAGAGACTCTTATTTCAATTAAAGGCCTTCACAAATACTTCGGAAAAAATGAAGTGCTTAAAGGCATTGATCTTGATATTAAAGCAGGCGAAGTTGTTGTTATCATCGGCCCTTCAGGATCTGGGAAATCAACTTTCCTTCGTACAATGAACTTGCTTGAAACACCTACTAAGGGTGTGATTACCTTTGAAGGTGTCGATATTACTGATAAGAAAAATGACATTTTCAAAATGCGTGAAAAAATGGGAATGGTTTTCCAACAATTTAACCTCTTCCCAAATATGACAGTGCTTGATAATATCACTTTGTCACCAATTAAGACAAAAGGTGTTTCTAAAGAAGAAGCGCAAGCTAAAGCTTATGATTTGCTAGATAAAGTTGGGCTTCGTGATAAAGCTGATGCCTATCCAACAAGTCTATCAGGTGGTCAACAACAACGTATTGCTATTGCGCGTGGTCTTGCCATGGACCCAAATGTTCTTCTTTTTGATGAACCAACATCAGCGCTTGACCCAGAAATGGTTGGTGAAGTTCTTGGTGTTATGCAAGATTTGGCGAAATCTGGTATGACAATGGCAATTGTAACGCATGAAATGGGATTTGCGCGTGAAGTTGCTGACCGTGTCATTTTCATGGACGGTGGCGTGATTGTTGAACAAGGTTCACCAGAAGATGTTTTTGAAAATACTAAAGAAGCACGTACAAAAGATTTCTTGAGTAAAGTTTTGTAAGATAAAAAATAGCCCCAGTTGAGTTACAAACTCGGCTGAGGTTTTTTGTTATAAAAAAAGAAAGTTAAAGGTACTTAAAAATGAGCAAAACATTAACTGTAAATGAGTTATTTTTATGCATTAAGTACACTTAATTTTTATATTTTAGTTATTTTAAGAGTGTTTTAGTCTGTGAAAGAGTCGTGAAAACAGCTATATTATAACGATTATAAATAAAGGTTGGTTTTATTTGGAATTATTCTAATTAGTGCATAAATAAAGAAAAAATTAATTTTTATGATTTTTTTCTTTCATCTTTATGATATAATGATTCGGACGGAAGGTCAAATATTTTATCAAAAAATTTGGGGAGGTCAAGAAATTTGATTTTGCAGAATGCTAAAGTTGGTATTCCTTACACTATTGTCAGTATTAATTTACCTGATGAGAGTGTTAGACACTTGTCAGATTTAGGGCTAAAGGTTGGTGCCTCACTTAAAGTGATTTCTAAAACGCCAACTAGTGCGATTGTTATGCTTAAATCAAGCCGTTTGGCTTTTGATCAATCGATTTTAAGTCAAATTGATGTCACAGAAGAAGAAGGTGCTCTTTTATCTCTTCCTCTTTCAGAATTAAAAGTAGGTGAGTATGCTTACGTTGACGGTATTTATGCAATGAATGAAGCAAAACGTCGTCTTATGGATATGGGATTGACTCGCCACACAAAAGTTTACTTACGTAAAGTTGCTCCTTTAGGAGACCCAATTGAAATTAGTTTACGCGGTTACGAATTGACACTTCGTAAGTCTGAAGCGCAAATGATTAGTGTCGTTAAAGTAGATAGCGAGGAGGAAAAATGACAGAGATAGCCTTAATCGGTAATCCGAATAGTGGTAAAACAAGTCTATTTAACTTATTGACAGGAACAAGTCAACGTGTTGGTAACTGGCCTGGTGTTACTGTTGAGCGTAAAAGCGGAATAGTCAAAAAACACGCTGACTGGAAAGTCCAAGATTTACCAGGGATTTATTCAATGTCACCTTACACGCCTGAAGAAAAAGTTGCGCGTGATTATTTATTGAGTAATGATGCTGACAGCATTCTTAACGTTGTTGATGCGACAAACTTGGAACGTAATCTTTACTTGACTACTCAATTGATTGAAACAGGAATTCCAGTAACTGTTGCTCTTAATATGAGTGATGCTTTGAAAGCTCAAGGAAAAACAATTAACATTGATAAACTTTCTTATCAATTGGGTGTGCCAGTTATTTCAACAAGTGCGATTAAAAATACTGGTGTTGATAAAGCTATCAAAAAAGCAGCTAATATGACAAAAGCTAGTACTGATCTTATTCAATACCCAACGTACAGCGATCAGTTTGAAGCTGCTATCAAACAAATTATTGATATTCTTGGAGATGTCGTTCCAGAACGCTCAGCACGTTTTTATGCCATTAAATTATTTGAACGTGACACTTTGGTACAAGAAGAAATTACTTTGTCTGATTTCCAAAAAGGTGAAATTAACCAAGTGATTAAGATTACAGAAGAAATCTTTACAGAGGATTCTGAATCAATCGTTATCAATGAACGTTACGAATTTATCGAACGTGTGGCTAAAATGGCTCAAAACCAAGATAGCAATTTCAAAATGACAGTCTCAGATAAAATTGACCGAATTGTTACCAATCGTATCTTGGCCTTACCAATTTTTGCTGTTGTAATGTTCTTGGTTTACTACCTATCAATTCAAACTGTTGGTACAATGGGAACTGACTGGGTTAACGACGTTCTCTTTGGAGAGTTAGTTCCTGGGTGGGTTCAATCTGGTCTTGATGCTCTTCATGTTTCAGGATGGCTTGAATCACTTATCATCGATGGTATTGTAGCTGGTGTCGGAACAGTTCTTGGTTTCTTGCCTCAAATCTTTGTTCTCTTTATCTGTCTAGGCATTTTGGAAGATATTGGATACATGAGTCGTATTGCATTTGTTATGGACCGTGTCATCAGACGTTTTGGTTTGTCAGGTAAATCATTTATTCCAATGTTGATTGCAACAGGTTGTGGTGTACCAGCTGTTATGGCAAGTCGTACCATTGAAAATGAACGTGACCGCCGCATCACTATTATGACAGCAACATTCATGCCATGTTCTGCTAAATTAGCGATTATCGCTTTGATTGCAGGTGCTTTCTTCCCTGATAATCCAATCGTTGCACCATCTACTTACTTTATTGGTGTTATTACAATTATCCTTTCAGGGATTGCGCTTAAGAAAACGAAATTACTTGGTAGTTATGTGAGTCCATTTATCATGGAATTACCAGCTTATCACATGCCAAAAATGATGAGTGTTCTTCGTTATGCTTTTGGAAAAGCTCTCAGCTTTGTTAAACGTGCAGGTACAGTTATCTTTAGTTTGACAGTTATTATTTGGTTCATGTCTACATATAATTTCACTTTCCAAGCGGTTGATACTGATCATTCTATCTTGGCTTCACTTGGAGATCGGAAGAGCGTCGTGTAGGGAAAGAGTGTAGATCTCGGTGGTCGCC
>OGJK01000061.1_pt1 | contig 110588 bp, 94 predicted proteins | sample 1571961 | NCBI WGS metagenome assembly OGJK01 (sample SAMEA2582120, study PRJEB24529) | metagenome | biome: Human gut stool | place: China | collected 2011 | reverse complement strand
CAGTCGCTATTGTTGTATATAAAGGTTTAATACCTGTAGTTGGCCGAATACTTACGTTGCTTTGGTATAAGGCTCTTATAGGTCAGTCGCATTCAAAGATTAATGTATTTGTCCATACCGTTCACCTTGAATTTAAGCCGGCCGTTTTTCGACTGAGGAATTTTCTTGAACTTGACAGTGACTGTCGTTGTATTCTTTCCGAATTTCGCATCCACATGTTGGGCAGTGTAGGTCTTTCCGTTGCATTCAAGTACGATTTTATCTATGCCCAGTCCATTGCTGCTGTCTCTGTCGTCTGCAGAAAGTGTAAAGACCACAGTCGTTTTCCCTCCTTTATTGGAGAAACTGACCAGTCGGGGAGTGGCAAAGGCGGTTGCCGCAATCAGCAACACAGCCAGAAAAGAAATTGCTTTTTTCATCTTCAAATGATTTAGGGTCGTTATGCTATGTTTTGAAGCTAAAGTTACAAAGAATTCTTATATATCGGACTTTTTATCGCCGATTTATGGTGAATCCCCCTCACTTGCTTTGTCTCTCTTTTAAATATACCTAAAAGTAGGTATTGCCTATCTGCCCGAAGCCGAGTACTTTTGCATTTGTAATAATTACAAATTTAAAATAAATCATTAAATACTTATTTTATGAATACAATCATTAATACAAGAGTACCGGAGTTTAAAGTTCAGGCTTATCATAACGGAAAGTTCACTACAGTATCCAGCGAAGACATTAAAGGAAAATGGGCTATTTTCTTCTTCTATCCTGCCGATTTCACTTTTGTATGCCCTACAGAACTGGTAGATATGGCAGAAAAGTACGAACAGTTTAAGGCCATGGGAGTAGAAATCTACTCAGTAAGTACAGACTCTCATTTTGTACACAAGGCATGGCATGATGCTTCCGAAAGTATCCGCAAGATACAGTATCCAATGCTGGCAGACCCTACAGGTGCATTGTCACGCGCATTCGGAGTCATGATTGAAGAAGATGGAATGGCATATCGTGGAACCTTTGTGGTGAATCCGGAAGGACTGATCAAATTAGTGGAGATTCAGGACAACAGCATCGGCCGTAATGCTGACGAGCTCCTCCGCAAGGTTGAGGCCGCTCAGTTCGTTGCCTCACACGACGGTGAAGTATGTCCGGCTAAATGGCAGAAAGGTGCAGAGACACTGAAGCCGAGCATTGACCTGGTAGGCAAAATTTAAAAGTCGAGAGGAGGAAAGTGTATGTTGGATACATCATTAAAAGAACAACTCACACAGATTTTTTCCGGACTGGAGGCTGACTATGTATTCGACATTACGGTACATCCTCAGCACGACAGCCGGCAGGAACTGATTGAACTGCTTGAAGAGACAGCTGCATGCTCGGACAGAATTTCCTGCAGGGTGCACGAAGGCGAGGGACTGGAATTTCATCTGCTGAAGAATGAACAGGATACGCGCATCTGTTTTCGTGCCGTTCCCAACGGCCACGAATTCAGTTCCCTGCTGCTTGCCGTACTGAATGCTGACGGCAAGGGGAAAAACCTGCCTGATGAGGCCACCCAAAGAAGAATCAAGGGACTGCAGGGGCCGGTTTCAATCACTACCTACATGTCGCTGTCGTGTACCAACTGTCCGGATGTGGTACAGGCACTGAATGTCATTACGTGGTTGAATCCCAATGTCTCGCACCTCATTGTCGACGGTGCGTTGTTCAAAGAGGAAGTGGGGCGGTTGAACATTCAGGCTGTACCGTCTGTATGGGTGAACGGAGAATCCTTTCATATAGGACGCAGCAGCCTGGGTGAGTTGTTGGAGAAACTGGAAAGCAAAGTGGGTACAGCTCCTTCTTCTGATGCCCCGGCCGAAGCACATCGTTTCGATGTGCTGGTGGCGGGAGGCGGTCCGGCTGGAGCATCCGCCGCCATATATTCGGCCCGTAAAGGACTGAAGGTAGGGCTTGTTGCCGGGCGTATTGGAGGTCAGGTAAATGAAACCGTGGGTATTGAGAACCTGATTTCCGTTCCTTATACCACCGGACAGACCCTGGCAGCGAATCTGCATACTCATCTGTCGCACCATAAGAATATCACCATCTTTGATAACCGGCGGATAGAATCCTTTGCCCTGCAGGGTGCGGAAAAGCAGCTTACCGTGAAAGGGGGAGAGACCTTCCTCGCTCCGGCACTGATTATCGCTACCGGAGCCTCCTGGCGTAAGTTGAATGTGCCGGGCGAAGCCGAATATATCGGCAGGGGAGTGGCCTTTTGTCCGCATTGCGACGGACCTTTCTATCAGGGAAAGCACGTTGCCGTAATCGGCGGAGGAAACTCCGGGGTGGAAGCGGCCATCGACCTGGCGGGTATCTGTGCCAAGGTTACCGTACTCGAATTTATGGAAAGTCTGAAAGCCGACCAGGTATTGCAGGATAAATTGTTCTCCTTGCCTAATGTGGAGGTACAGACTGCTGTGCAGACCCTCGAAGTACAGGGAAACGGTGAGGCCATGACTGCACTTCGTATCAAGCATCGTCAGGAGGGTACGGAGAGTGTCCTGCCGCTCGACGGAGTCTTTGTGCAGATTGGTCTGGCTGCCAACAGTCAGCCCTTTGCAGAAACTTTGGAGACCAACCGCATCGGAGAAATCCTGGTCGACAAGAACTGCCGTACGGCTTTGCCGGGTGTCTATGCCGCAGGCGACGTGTCCGATGTCTCTTATAAACAGATCATTATTTCGATGGGAGAAGGAGCCAAAGCTGCTCTTTCAGCCTTCGAAGACAAGATAAAAGGAGTTATTTAAGTTGGCTGTTTTTATGTTCAACGGACATTGAAACAGAATGTTCCGTCACTCAGGAAATCGATTCATTCCTGAAGTGACGGAATTTTTTTATTCCATTTTCTGCGACTGTTATCACAAAGCCGAAAGGAGGAGGTGCTTATAAAGTAAGGCGATGTGAGGCTCACTGTACTGGGATTATTACTGTCTGTTACCGGTTTGATACTATAAAATGAGGATGTACGATAGACTGTGAGTTTCTATTATACAAATATATATGTGTTTTTAATAAGGATAGAGTAGTAAAAAACATACGATTTATACTCATTTTTAGGTATTGTTGGCATGATATTATCTTCATAATTTTACATCGAAAAAGAGTAAACTTTTATGAAATTTAATTTACTGCTATTGTCGCTGCTTATACCTATGATGGGTTTTGCTTATAATATATCCGGCAAGGTGCTCAATGAAAATACCAATAAAGGGGTGGAATTTGCGACTTTATGGATTGAGGGGAGCGGAATAGGTACTGTAACGGATGAGAAAGGGGAGTTTGTTATTAACCATCTGTCGAAAGGGAGTTATGCAATTACAATCAGGTGTTTAGGTTATGCGGAAAAAAAGGTGGAAATAAATATTCACAAAGATATTAATACGGTATTGTATCTCTCGGAGGTTTCCCTGGCTTTGAATGAAGTGACTGTGACAGCAGAAAGAAAAACGAGCGATGCAGCCACTGCTTATACACTCAACAGGACAGCCCTGGATCATCTTCAGAGTATCAGCGTGTCGGATGCACTGAGTTTATTGCCCGGGGAGCAGACCCGTAAGTATAAGACTTTGACTTCCTCAAAGCAGGTAATAACCCTGAGAGGGGAAACGCTTGAGATGGGTAATCCCGATTTTGGAACTGTAATAGAAATGGACGGTGTGAGGGTAGGAGGCAATGCCACTGCCGAATCTACAGGTGGAACTGATTTACGGAATATAGGAAATAATAATGTTGAAAGAATTGACATCATTACCGGAGTGCCTTCAGTGGAATATGGTGACTTGACAAACGGAGTTGTCAGAATCATTACCCGAAAAGGTAAAACTCCTTTTTTGGCGGATGTTTCTGTACGGCCCAATACTCAGTCTTATTCCATTGCTAAAGGAATGGATATAGGGGGCAAATGGGGAATCCTGAATTTATCTTATGAGCATGTACGGTCGGTATCAGATATTGCTTCACCTTATACTTCATACATACGGAATGCTTTTGGTGCCAAGTACTCGAATGTATTCCATTCTGCATCCGGAAGGAATCTGGCAATGGATTTTATTCTGAACGGGAATTTAGGAGGTCTTAATTCGGAAACTGATCCGGATGCATTTAGAGAGACGTATACAAAACATAGTGACAATGCCTTGTGGAGCAGTTTGGCTTTTAATTATATGATAAATTCAAAATGGCTTGCCAACCTGAGATGGGGAGTGACTTTTGCATATGCGGATAAGATGCATGAAATAAAGACAAATAAGTCTGCTCCTTCGTCCATCCCTTCGCTACATACTACAGAAGAGGGATATTTTGTGGCCTCCAGGTACGAAGACAATCCTTCGTTACCGATAATTCTTCTCCCTACTGGCTACTGGTATGTCACTTCGTATCATGACGACCGTCCCATTAATACTTCTGTCTATGCAAAGGCCATGTGGACACATCAGATAAAAGGTATAAATGGCAATCTGCTTCTAGGTTCTGAACTGAAATCAGATGGAAATCTGGGACGTGGAGAGTATTATGCCGATATATCGGTCGCCCCAGACTGGAGGGAGTATCGATATGATAAGCTTCCTTTTATGAACAATTGGGCTTCGTATATAGAAGAGGATTTGAGTATTACATTCAAAAATTCTATTTTAAATATAAAAGCCGGGTGTAGGAGTGACATGACATTTATATCCGGTTCGGAGTATGGGCGTATCTCAAGTCTGTCTCCAAGAATAAGTGCCAGGTATTCTTGGGGATTTAGTGAGACGGGTTTTTTAAGAGGGGTAACTCTTAGGGCGGGATGGGGAAAGGCCGTCAAACTTCCTTCCTTCGAGGTCTTATATCCCAGAGAGACCTATGTAGACAGATTGGCATTTGCGCCGGGTACTATGGCAGATGGAACTACATATTATGCCTACCATACTCATCCGGTAAAGCCGGTATATAATCCGTCGTTAAAATGGCAGTATAGCCTGATGCGCGAAGTGGGAACGGATATACGGTTCAAGGGGATGAAGCTGTCTTTGTCCTTTTATTACAACAGTATCATGAAGCCGTATTCACAGACGAGATTTTATTCTCCGTTCGATTATAAACTGACGGACCAAAGTGCACTGGAGGCGTGCTTGATTCCTTCTGCAGACCGGATATATGACATAGACCGGAATACAGGGGTCGTGACGGTTTCTGACAAGACGGGTAAACTTCCTTCCCAGGAGTTGAAATATAAGGTTGTCAAAGACTTTCAGTCTGCCAGCATGAGTATCAACGGCTCTTCTTCTTCAAGAATGGGAGTTGAATGGGTAGTGGACTTCGATAAAATAAAATCGATAAATACATCCATAAGGATAGATGGAAAGTATTACAGATATAAAGGAGTGGATGAAGTAATGGTTCCTTCCCGGGTGAATCTGATGAGTTCTGACGGACAACCTCATAAATATATTGGCTACTATGTGGGAGGAACCGGTAATTATAACGGTTTTGAAAGCAGAAGGCTTAATACCAATCTTACTTTCATTACTCATATTCCGAGGTTACGGATGGTTTTCTCCTTGCGCTTTGAAGGCACATTTATAAACGTACGTCGGAACCTGAGTGAATATAGCGGTGGTGCCAGGAGTTATGTAATCGATTCCAGGGACGATTATTTACCCTCCGAAACAGATAAGGATATTTATGACGGAGATAATTATGTCATAACTTACCCGCTGTATTATGTATCGCGGGACGATATGGAAACAAAAATTCCTTTTATGGAGAAGTTTTTATGGGCCTATGAGAATGATAAGAGTTTATATAATGAATTGGCAAAACTGGCGGTAAAAAGCAGTACCGGCTATTTGTTCAAACGTCAGAGTTGCTCTCCCTATTTCTCTGCAAATCTGAATGTTTCGAAAGAAATCGGCAGACATTTTACCGTCTCATTTTTTGCGAATAATTTCTTTTACAGTATGCAGAAGATTAAAAACGGACAGACAGGCAATGAAATGTCTTTGTTTGATTCGGGACTGCTGACGCCTTTTAACTACGGAATTTCATTTAAATTAAAATTATAAGTGGTATGAAAAAATTATTGGGAATTGTAAGCCTGTTTGTGCTAGGCTTATTGATGGGGGCATGTTCGGAGAAAGAGAATCCGCAATATGAACTGAGTAATGTAAGAATACAGCTGGTATATCCGGAAAACTCAGGTTGCAATGTGGTAGAAGGAGTGGAGGTGCTGTTGAAAAATACGTCTTCCGGTACGGTATTTTCGGAAAAAACCAATCTGGAAGGAATCGCAGATTTTCAGGTGCCCAGAGGGATATATGAGGCTTCTGCTGCAGACCAGAGGGTGGTGGATGCCGAGGTCTATCTTTTCAATGGGGTCAACAGTAATGTGAATGCCAGTACGGAAAAGGCTGAGGCTGTAATTAATCTGGAGTTATCTAAGGGAGGTTCGGTGGTTATTAAAGAGCTTTATGTTGGTGGATGTCCTATGGATGATGGATCAGGATTTTTCGCCAGGGATCAATATGTCATTTTATATAACAATTCGTCGGCCACTATTGATATCAGTGATTTTGCTCTTGCTATGGTGAATCCTTATAACTCACAAAGTATGAACAATGATTATGTGAATGGAGAATTGTTTTATGCTTCTGAGGGGTGGATTCCGGCCGGTAATGGTTTGTGGTATTTTGAAACAGAGGTAAAACTGAAACCGGGAAAACAGGTGGTGATTGCAATTTGTGGGGCTGTAGATAATACGAAAACCTATTCTCAGTCAATAAATTATGCTAACAGTGAGTATTATTGTTGCTATGATATCGAAGATTATAATCTTGCCACCTATTATCCCACTCCTTCGGAGCTTATTCCTTCGGAACATTATTTGAAGGTGTACAGTTACGGCTTGGGCAAGGCGTGGCCTCTTAGCAACAGCAGTCCGGCATTTTATATAGTGCGTCCTCAGGGAACTACTTTGAAAGAGTTTGTTGATAATCCAGACAATGAAAATATGTATGGTTCTAATCAGGTTCGCAGAAAGGTCCCGGTAGAATGGATAGTGGATGGAATTGAGGTATTTGCAAAGGGTCAGGCAAATAACCAGAAAAGACTTTTACCTACGATCGATGCCGGTTATGTGGAGATGACAGCAAAGATGGGATATACTCTCTACAGAAATGTGGATAAAGAAGCTACCGAAGCGATTAAAGAGAACGAAGGGAAACTAGTATACAATTATTCATTGGGGGTAGGTGATTCTACTGATCCGAGCGGAATCGATGCGGAAGCCTCAATGAGGAATGGAGCCAGAATTATATATAAGGATACGAATAATTCTACAGTGGATTTTCACCAGCGGAGTAGAGCATCATTGAGAAACTGATTTTATTATGTTTTTACTGAATACCAGATGTCTGAAAATGGCAGTGGCAACGGGGGGACTCCTCCTCGTTGCCAGTACGGTTCGTGCAGATCACATCCAACCGGTACTGTATACGGATTATGGTGAGACCATTTTGAGGTTTCATGCGTCACAAAGTACCAATGCGTCTTTCCTGACCGACATGAAATGCCGTAACCTGTCTTATCTCGAATGGAGCGGTCGTCTGTGCAGGGGAAATATGGTGAATTATTATCAGTCGGACAACAGTAAGGGGTTGGGGATATTGACTGAATCGTATTATCGTTTTAATGAGCGCTTAATGCTGACCGGTAAACTTTCGTACGGAGTGGAGAAGGGCAAGAATATGTCAGGAACGGTATTTCTTTATCCGGAGTATACTCCGTTTGACATTGTCGAGACTGATGAAGCTGATGCCGGAACAAAGCGTAGGGAATGGTATTCACTAGGAGGAAGTGCGGGGTATTCGTTGAACAGGAGGTTTTCAACAGGTGTTTCTTTGGCATACACGGTGGGGAATTATGCAAAATTCAAAGACTTGCGGCATCAGAATGCAATGATGGATCTGGCTCTTTCCTTGGGAGGCAGACTCCAAGTTACGGAAAGCGTAGCGTTGGGGGCTGCCTATGTGTATCAAAGAAATATTCAGCGGGTTTCTTTTAAAATCTATGGCAATACGGACCGGCAATATACTTCCTTAATCAGTTTTGGAGCTTTCTACGGACGCAGTGAACTGTTTGGAGAGAGTGGATATACGTCGGATGCACAACCTTTGTTCACTCAGACTCAGGGAGGTACTTTTCAGTTTGTCTGGACAACTGCTGCGGTGAAGTGGTTTCATGAATGGGGGTACTATAAGGATAACGGGCAGTTTGGTACGGGGGCTGCTACGTCCATAACCTATAGCAACCATTGTGCGGCCAAGTTGAACTATCATTCGAAACTTGTATTGACCAAGGAGCGTTTGTGCCATGTGATGGAGGTTAGTGCTTTTTGGAAAACGCTCGAAAACCATGAGAATTCTTATAAAAGAAATACCGATGCCAACGGAGTGTCTCAAACGGTTTATTACGGGAGTAATAAAGTGGGAGAGAAGGAGTGGAAAGGTGGAAGTCTGATGTACTCTGTACTTCCCGAAAGTCGTGTACCAAAGCGTGCTTCCTGGTCGGCGGGAGCCGGAGTAGGGTATTATGTTCGTCAGGTGATGGCATCACAATATCCGTTTTACAGAAAGCAGGAAGTCAATACTGTGTGTATGGAAGCATTTGCTACCAAAAACTGGTTGAATAAAAAGAGAGGGTATACTTTGTCGCTTAAAGGGGGATATGCTGCAGGATGGGGAGTGATGAACGATGATGGAACTTATGCTTCGGTTACTGAGAATCAGAAACTTCCTGCCTCATCCGACAAGTTGCTTCTCCGTGAGTACGATTATAATGTGGCTGGTCGGATTCATGCTTGTGTCGAGATGGGCTATGAAAGAGCAGTGACGGAGAAACTGTCATTGTATTCAAACCTTGATTTCTCTTATCTGATAGCCTTGAGCACAAGTCTGAAAGGGCAGAAATATTCTGTTTGCGGACTTTCGCTGGGAGTTAAATTTTAATTTTAAGATTGAATATATGGAGAAAATCATTGAGTGTGATAATATAACGCATTATTATGGAGACAGGTTGATTTATGCCGGTCTCAGTTTTTATGTAGAAAAGGGTAAGGTACTGGGCCTGTTGGGTAAGAACGGTACCGGAAAAACCACAATCATCAATATTCTGAATGGTTACCTGAAGCCTCGTTCGGGAAAATGCCGCCTTTTTGGAGAGGATATGGACAGCATAAGTCCTGAGACAAAATCAAGAGTCGGACTCTTGCTGGAGGGACATGTGCAGCATACTTATTTTAATGTGCAGCAGATTGAAAAATTTTATTCGGCCTTTTTCCCGAAATGGAAGAAAGAGGCTTATTATGAACTGCTGAAAAAGTTGCAGGTATCTTCCAGCCAGAAGATTTCAACTATGTCGTGCGGACAACGTTCTCAGGTGGCTTTGGGATTGTTGTTTGCACAAGACCCGGATTTGCTGATTCTGGATGACTTTTCAATGGGGTTGGATCCCGGATATCGTCGTCTTTTTGTGGAGTATCTGAAGGAATATGCGGCTGCCGAAAATAAAACTGTTTTTCTGACTTCACATATTATCCAAGATATGGAACTGCTTATTGACGACTGTATGATCATGGACTATGGTCGTTTATTGTTGCATAGGCCTGTAAATGAGATTGTGGAACATTTCAGAAGGTATCGGTTTGCCAGTCCGGGTGAAGGCTTCAGACTTTTGCCGGACAAGGATCTGTGGAACCCGTCATCGCTGGGAGACAGGTGGGAGGTGTATTCCTTCCTGAATAGAGAAGAGGTATCGGCACGGTTGGCCGTTATGGGAATAAAAGAGGTAACCGAAGAGAGATTGTCCCTTGAGGATGCATTCATAGGACTGACAGGAAAATATTAATCATTAACACACTGTAATAATGAATTTGTTTAAAGCATTATCGTATAAAGAATGGGTAAAAACGAGGAAGTTTGTCTTTGTCGTGTTGCTCTTGCTGGCAGCAGTTACTGTATACGCTTATATAGATGTCACTTATTCCATTAGGGTTAATGAGGCGGTGAACGTCTGGTATGGATTTATTTTTCAGGGAATGTCGGTTTCCGGGCTGATGATGTATCTGATGCCTTTGTCCGGAATTGCCATGGCCATTGTACAGTTTGTTCCAGAGATGACGAACAAACGGCTCAAACTGACCTTGCATTTGCCGGCCAGTGAGACTAGGCTGGTGTCTGCCATGTTGTTGTTTGGTTACGGGGTATTGCTTGTCCTGTATCTGGCTAGTATGGGGTTGCTGTCGTTACTGGTGGGACGGATTTTGCCGGCCGAAGTTATATGCATGATGGTATCCCAATTGCTTCCGTGGGCCATGGCAGAACTTGCTGGATACGGTTTTACAGTATGGATATGTGTAGAGCCCAGCTGGAAACAGCGACTGTTTAATATGCTGATATCTTTGGGGTTGTTGGCCGTGTTCTTTGTATCTCTTTATCCTGGCACATATTCGGGTTTTGTCTGGGGAATGATGCTGATTTTGATTTCTTCGTTTGTCTTTCCTTTTTATTCTTGTGTCAGATTTAAACAGGGCATCCAGTAAAATTTATCATGAACAATATTAACGGTATTAAGATATGAGATTTAAGAATATAATATATGTGGCTATCCTTGTGCTGACTACGATTGTAACCTCCTGGACCGTACCGGCTTTAGTGAGAAAAATGGTATATGAGTCGAATGGATATCCTCTTATGTACTACAGTTCCCGTCTGAAAGAACTATGTATAATTGATTTTCGAGAAACGAAAGAGGCTTTCCGGGATGTGAAGGGGAATTTGTATCCTCGCTCGCAGTACGATTCGCTCTTGCCGCTGCTGAACTATCGCCAGCTTGCCATGAATGGCAACTTGCCTGATTCCTTGGAGGGACATGCCCTGGACGTGAAAGTATTGCGTTCCAAACAGGTGATGTTCCGTCTCCGGCCGAGCGATGTTTATTCGCCTCATCCCAAGATGGGAGTCTTGCTGGAGGCCATGCCTAAAAGGGGTAGCTTGTCCTTGCCGGGAGATTATTTCAGAATGGATGCTCACGAGATGACATTTGTCGAATCTTCCACTCACTCGATCAACCGGGAAAAAAGTAAAATGTTTACCGACGAGCTTCTGAAAAAAGGATTTGAATTTCCGGTAAAGGCTTTCTGGGGTAATCCGACCGTGCGTAAACCTTATGAGGAAGGTTATTTTTGCCTGGACAATAAAGGGAGCCTGTTTCATGTGAAGATGGTCAACGGGAGACCTTTCGTGAAAGATACGGAAGTAAGCAAGGAAGTCTCGGTAAAATGGTTTGCCATGAGTGAGGTGAGCGATAAGAGGTTTTACGGATATCTCTTCGGTCAGAATGGCGAAATGGGTATTCTGGAGAGCAGTGAGGATGGAGGCTACCGCTTCATGAAGATGGATGTGCGTCCTGTGGATCTTTCACGGGATGAGGTAACCATAATGGGAAACATGTTATATTGGACTGTTAGGTTGTCCAATTCTGCGTCAATGGATTGCTATGGGCTGAAATGCAGTACCTTAAGCTCTTTGTCTTCTTATCATCAAGAGAAGGCTATAGGAACTTGGGATAGGGTTGCCGACTTTCTATTTCCGGTTATTCTGTCTCCTCTATCTCCCGACAAAGTTTTTGTGAACGCTTACGTCCTTCATTTTTCTGCCATGGCATGGGGAATGTCGTCTGTATTGGCTTTATTGGTTTTTATGTTTATGAGAAAAAGGTTAGTTTTGCATAAAAATATTATTATGTCGGTGGTTGTAGCATTGACGGGAGTTGTGGGGGTAATCGCTCTTTTGTTGCTTCCTAGAAGTAGATTTGAGTAAATTTTAAACAATTAATTATAAACTGAAGTTAAACGTTGAAAATATGAAAAAACTGTATTTTATTATCGCGGTTCTTGCCCTTGGCATGTCGTTCGTATCATGCGGGAACAGTAAAAAACAAAGTGAGTCGGCTTCGGCAGCTGAACAGGTGTCTCAGAAAGTCGATGTAGAGCATGCGATGTATGTAGAAGATATTCTGAAGAATGCGGAAAAGGAAGTGGGTAAGGAGGTTACCTTAAAAGGTTTTGTGACCCATACGTGCAAGCATTCCGGACGCAGGTGTTTTGTAATGGGACGTGACCAGAAAACATCCATGCGTGTTGAGGCGAAAGGAAATATCGGTGGGTTCAATCGTGAACTGATCGGTTCTGAATTGATTATCAAGGGTATCCTGAGGGAAAACAAACTGACGGAAGAATATATTGACCAGGCGGAAGAGGAACTGAAGGAAAAGCAGGGCAAAGGAGAAGACAGCGAGACCTGCCAGACTGAGTTGAATAATCTGACCAGCATGCGTGAATGGATGAAGGCTAACCACAAGAATTATTATTCAATATATTACCTGGAAGGAACCGATTATGAACTGGTGGAATAAAAGTCTGTCATACTGGTTGAGGGCCGTTCATCGTGACCTGGGCTTTTTGATGGTGGGGCTGTGCCTCGTTTATGGAATATCGGGCTTTCTGCTGAATCATATGGACGGAAAGGATCCTGCCTTTAAGACTACGGAGGCGACTGTGGTGTTGACTAAGGGGATGGACCAGGAGGCGCTGGAGGCTGAATGGAATGCCGGTCCGGAACGTCCGCTGCTGAAAAAGATACTGGGAATTGACGAGGAACATTTCAGACTTATGCTCGAAGGGGGTGTCGGGGTGTATAATTCGGTAACCGGTGTGACAGAATATGAGGTGCATGTGAAGCGTCCGGTCATCTATTGGTTTAACAGACTGCATTACAACCGGGTGAACGGATGGAATGTGATGGGAGATTTCTTTGCCGTGTCTCTGGTTTTCTTTGCCCTGTCCGGCCTTTTTATGATGAAGGGGAAAAACGGTATTGCAGGACGGGGAAAATGGTTCCTGCTCATCGGTTTGCTGATTCCTGTATTGTATGTGGTATTTTCCTGATTGACAGTAATGTATCTTTGATGCTTCCCTGTATGGTATTGTTTTAAGGGAAATGTCTTTCTGATAGCAGACAGTTGGTGCCGGGAAACGGAGAGTCTGTTTCCCGGCACCAACTGTCTGATTTTAATCTTTAAACCGTAACAGGTTACAAGAATTTCTTCATGACGAAGTTGGTCAGCCGCAACCGGTTGGTCTGGCATTTCTGTTCTTTTATTACTTTATATCCCTTTTTCTCGAAAAAGGAACGTGCCGTCAGGCTGACTTCCGTGGTGATTACAGTCACTCCGTACGTCCGGGCAATGCCTTCCACCTCAGCAAGGAGCCGTGTGGCAATTCCCCTGCCTTGCCAGTCTTTGTGGACAAACATGGAATGCAGGTAGCCGGTGGAATTTATGGAGGAAAAGCCGACCAGGCTTCCTTTATCGTTAAAGGCCCCTGTAAACCGGTGCTCATTCAGCAATTTTACCCAATGTGCCAGACTGTTCCCGCACGAGGCCCAGTCTGCGACTTCTTCTTGTGTATAGTCTCTGAGATTGACGTTCAGCACGGTAGACTGGAATAACTCCTGCATTTCCGGGGCATCCTTTTCTTCGAGCGGCCGGATTGTATAGCTACTTTTTCGCGGTCTGATTACTTCGGAGGGGTTGTCTACTGACATGCAATCGGCAGGAACCGGGCGGTTGACCACACGGTCTGTACGGTTTACTTTCCTCTTTCCGGCAATTTCTTTCAAGGCGTTTCTGCATGCTGCAGAAAGACTCGGCTTCATCTCACCGGATAAAAGCTCCAGACAGGTAGTCAGTTCGTTTCTCAACTCCGGGAAAGGTCTGCACATTCTGGCAGCAAGTTTTATCATGACCGAACGGCTGCTGTCGCTTTCTTTCCGGTCGGTCATTTTAGTCAGACAGAAATCGAACAGGTCGGTTCTGAAACGGTCTGTCTCCGGTATCGTTACAAGGAGGGAGAGAATCAGTCCGCGGCGGATGCGGAGAGTGGGGGACATGGCCAGATCGGCTATTCTGTCATAGAACGGAAGCAGGTATATTTCCTTGTCTTCTTTTGAAAGGTAGAATAATATCCATGCGGCATTGTAGGCAGAACGTTCGTCTTCTGAGGTACACAAGATTTCGCACAGACTGGAGATGTGTGCTTCGTCATGATGCAGTTCTCTGGCAAAGGAGGTGACCTCTGCCTTTGAGAGTCTGTCTTGCAGTTTATTTTTCCAGGGGTGTTTGTCGTACATGAGGTATGAATGGTTGTTTTGATAATCAATAAAATATCCGGTAATCAGTGCGGCTTTTGCCTAAGTTGTTTTCGGTACACCAGCATCGGTGAGATTAGTGTGATTATTACAACCATGATCCACAGGTTGCCGGTGAACGGGTTATATGCTTTAAGCAGTTCCTTCCAAGTTGTCCCGGAGGACAGTCCGAAATAAAACTCAAAACTGACGGTCAGTATCACCCACAATATCCCAGTGAGGATGCAGTCTCCTTTTGAAAGGTCCCTGATACGAGGCAAAAGCAGTCTGGCTATAATGTATATCAGTCCACTCAGTACAATCCCGCTTATCGGAAGGGCATACTGTAAGGACAAAAATTTTTCCAGAACATATTCTCGGAAACCTCCGTTTATGCTGGCTATGAGTATCATACAGCACCATATCAGGACAATCTTAATCCATTTCATGAGTTCTTTTTCTGTTATGGTATATATTGGGTTTCTAAATTAGTACTATCCTTCGGACTATACAATAATAAGATGGATGTTTCTTAGATGAAACTTCATGCATATGTCCCTACGTATTCTGATTAACTCGGTTATATGTGCTTACTGTCTGGAAGCTATCATTCAGCATGATATGCAGTTTACAAAAAACACATAAGAAGCCCTCCAAATACTCAGCATCTCACTTACAGATAAAATCTGTTTCAGTGACCTCTTTGAATCAACCAATGTTCAATATGACAAAGACCGATTCGCCAAAATGGTCAGCTATTTATTAATTTTTAAACCGTTCCAGTTTTAAGGGGACACTAATGATATTAGGTATAAGATATATACACTTTTTAGATATATTCTTCCCCTTAAAATCTTATTGTACATTTAATTCCTTCTATCCATTCCCATCTTTTTTGTATTATATTATACTGATAACTTATTTGAGGACCAATCTCAATGTTATTTCTCAACTTAAATGATAATCCCACCCCTAGAGTATAAGGGGCAGGATTTATCGGAAGTATTGGGCTCTGTGTTCTGTCTCTAGTATAGCTACCAGACATATTGAATTGTAACTTACCGTTCAATGGGTAAGTTAACTGCGTATTTCGCTGTAAATATTTTAAATAACTATCTGAATCTATATTACTGTCAATTGTAAACTTATTATGTTTTAAATATTCGTTTTTAAAATTAAAAAGTTTAATTGTAGTGTGCTCCTTAAAGATATGTTCCATATTTATGGAATGATATTTCGGCATTATTAAATCGTATGATTTTATATCCAATATGAAATCGTTCCAAGAACTTCTATTTTCCATTATAGGCTCACAATTAAAGCTCCTCTCCAGTTCATTTTTTAAATCGTTGCTTATAATGATAGGCTTTTCACTTTCCAATATTTTAGACAGATGAATGGAATCTTCTTTTGTCCATACAGTTTGTGCACAAAGAAGGTTCGAAAAAAAACAAAAGGCTATAAAAATCACAAAGCCATTGTGTAAAAGCAATTTAAACTCACAAAAAAGATGAATGATATCCATATTATAATACCTTTCCGTCCTTGATTTATCTTTATATGATTCTGTTCTCATATTTCTATTGGATTTATACCATAACATCATGGTTATTCTATCATCATAGCAAATTATTAATTTACATGATTACTCCTCAGGTATATCTAACCATTCGCTCTCATAAATGTTACATCCACCCAATATTCCAATGCCGTTTTCAATATTTGTAAAATGACTGCGGATAGGGGCAAGGCCGTAATTCCCAAGTTTATTGTTATTTATGTCATTTATTGACTTGATATATTTATATAATTCTTCCGATAGTTTGTACAGAAATATCTTAAACTCATAGGTCTCTTTCTGGTATTCATCTTTGCTTCCCGGGTATTGAGCTGTACCAACATTCAGTGTATATTCTCTTCCGTTTACCATATTATCATCCCAAATATAAATGAAACGGTAATATTCTTTTGAAAGTCCAAAGATGTCATCGAAACCGGTTTTATCGGAAAGCAATGGCTCTTTGTCCACTTTGAGTTCAACCGGTGCGTATTCAATCTGATTCTGCTTATTGGATGACATATATTCTGTTATCTTTTTTCTTAGTACTCTAATGCCATAATAATCCTTTGTAGCAGCGTTATCTTTAAAAGAAATTACCAAATGTATTTCCTTTCCATAATCACCATTTTTTAAAGCTATCTCAGCCTTGATCAACGGAAATGGCTCTGGTATCTCAGTTTCCGATTTAGCTACCGTCAAATCCGGATATGAAACCTCAATATTAATCCTGTCCTTCTCCTTTAATTCCCCCAGCACATAATATGAGTTTGGCGGAAGCATAGCTGTAGGCTTTTCATTGAACTTAATTTCTTTTTCCCTTCCATTAACTGTAAAATTAATGGAAGGCTTGTTTATTATATTAATCATCTGATTATTAACGGACGTACTTTGAGAAACCTGTATCAATGTAGTATCACCTTTAGTTGTCGGGAAACAGAACAGTACAGTTTTTTGTTGAGTGTCTATTCCTTCAAGAGAGAACTCATTATCACATGATTGTAGATAAGCTGCTATTAATAATATTATTACAATTCTATAAATCATATGGCTTTAAAATTTAATTGTATAACTGAAAGACGGTATAATAGGAAATATTCCATGTCCTTTTCCTATAAATGTTCCGTCTGGTTTTTGTTCGACTGTTGCATACAAAGGATTCTTCCTGCAATATGCATTGTATATGCTGATATTCCAAATTCTATCAAGTCCTCTCTTTGTTATTTTATGGAAATTTATTCCCAAATCCAATCTGTGATATGCCGGCAATGATATATTGTTTGGTGCTTCGTATATCATCATATAACCATTGGGTTGCTCTGTGCCTGGTATAACGGGAGCTTCCGTCTGTTGAGTTGGAATTGTAATCCTATTTCCGCTATGATAGTTCCATGATGCATACGCATCTATCCTGTCATTGAATTTATGACTCAGGTTGATTGAAAGTTTGTGACGATTATCAAATTTATCCGGATACCATGTATAATGAAAATCAGGAAACAGTCTCCTGTTCCATGACAGCGTATATGAAACTTCGACTGATGTTTGGGCTTTTCTAAAACTGATATCAGCTTCCATACCATAGGCTTTCCCTTTACCGGTACGGACTTTATTCTCCCATTGTTCAGCTGTAGGACTTAGTGTTCCATCACTGCAATCATATTCTATAAGATTATTCATTGTTTTGTAAAAGCCTTCGATGCTAAAATTAATTCCATAAGGTAGTTTTGTATATATACCCGCAGCATACTGACGTGCTCTCATTGGAGATATCCGTTCAGTTGAAGGCACCCAATAGTCAGTTGGCAGATTCAGGTATGTAGCAGAAAGAAGATGCATAAACTGGCTCATTTCAGTATATGATGCTTTAAAACTTGCCTTATCACATAGTCGGAGGTTGATTGCTGCACGTGGTTCTATTGAATGATACATTGTTCCTCCTATGCTGAACATTGTATAATGCAGTCCTCCATTCAGTTTAATATTCCTGTTTATTCTAATGTCATCTTCCGCATATACCGTAAACTCGTTACTTTTATATTTGCTTGTTATTGTATTTGTCGATTCACTTTGTGTTACGTTATCAAACTTTGACAAATAATCCTGTGGCTTAAAGATATGTCGCATATAGTTTGAACCGAATCGGATGTGATTCCAGGTATTAGGCCGATAGTCAAACTCCATTCTATATCCAAAATCATGTATAGTAGAATGATTGGTTTTAATTTTTATGATTTCACCTTCTAACCCTTCTATATATCCGAGACGTTCTTCGCTATGATAATAAAACATGGTTCGGTTGTGAGTATAAACTCCTGTTATATTTGCAAAAAGCTTATGTGAAAAAATATATTTCCAATTTGCCGATGCAGTTATATTTCCCCACTGTAAGTTAAACTTGGTTAGATTAGAAAGTTCAGATGCAAAAGTATAGGACTTATTATCTACTTTAAATAAATCATTACCAGAGTAAAGGCTTATATCAGCACGGCTTTTATCTGAAAATATATGTGTGATTTTTGCATTTATATCATGAAAGGCATATCTGAAGTTTTGTTTATCTGTACGCCTTGAATTCATGATAGCACAGGCCGGTGCAGTAAGAAGATCCATCCAGGTACGCCGTATAGCCACATTGAATGCTGTATGGTCTTTAACTATTGGTCCTTCAAGCTGAATTCTTCCTTCAAGAAGTCCAAGTGTGAGACTCCCGTGATATTCCTTCATATTCCCATCATCAGTACGGACATCCACTACAGAAGACAGTCTGCCACCGTAGCGTGCAGGAAAGCCGCTTTTATAGAAATCTATGTTTTTAACTATATCCGTATTGAAGGCTGAAAACAGTCCACCGGCATGATTTATCTGATACAGAGGTGTACCGTCAAGAAGAAACAGGTTTTCATCATTTCCTCCCCCATGTACATATAATCCGGATATAAGTTCTGTTCCGTTTGCCACTCCAGACAGATTTTGAAGTTTCTTCATTACATCAGGTGAGCTCATGAAATTGTTTCCACAGACAAAATCCTTCGATGTTAGAGTTACCTTACCTGTTTGTGTTGTGTATAGAGGTGAGTTTAAATCTGCCGTAACCACAACTTCATCTAATTTATAATTAGATTTCAGATAAATGTTTTGTGATTTATTCCCTTTAAGTGACAGACTTTCTATATGTTCGCCAACACCTATATGAGAAAATCTGATTTTATGATTCCCTTCGCTTAAAGTAAGACTATAGAAACCATGTTCATTAGTCAGCGTACCGGTATTGGAGGTAATATCCCATACAGTTCCGTTTATAACAGTTTCACCATTTTCTTGATATATATAACCGCTTAACGTATATGAAGGCACTCTTTTCAATATCACGTAATCTCCTTTAATTTCCCATTTTATGCCAGTGTTGTTGAATAACATATCAAGGCTGTTTTCAAGATTAACCATACTTGGTTTCTCCTCCGAATAAACCTTATCCAGTTTTAATGACGAATCGTATATAAAACTGACTGAATATATTTTCTTTATCTCTTCCATCGTCTCTTCAACTGCAGTTCTTTTCTGGCCATACATTGATCCAGCGGATACAGTAAAAACAATGGACAGTAACAATATTTTTATTTTCATTTTAGTCTTTCTTTGTGATTTCAATATCCAATGTCCTTTCTATTATTGTTATTATATCATCCAGATTGTCCGTTTTGAACTCACCGGTCAAAGTCTTATAATGATCGGATGAATAAAGATGAGTCTTATAAAAAAGAGACAGTTCTTTCATAACAGCATCCATCGGTGCATTTTTGTATATGAACTTCCCTGTTGCCCAGGCAGAAGGGTTGCTAAAAATACTTTTGGATATTTCAGGTGTTTCATTTCCTTCTTTTAATGTTCCGCTCATACCTTTAGTAAGGATAATTCCGTTTTCCGTATTTTTACCCTTAAAGACTACCTTACCTGATTTTACATATACATTGGTTATACTGTCCTGCTGTATTTCCTCCATCTCAAATTCGGTTCCAAGAACATTTATCTGTGCGAATTTTCCGGTAACAGTGAAAGGTATTTTATCGTTTCTTTGTACTGAAAAATACACCTTTCCAGACATATTTACATTACGATGCCATTTTCCGTAAATATCAGCATCATAATTTACAGATGAACCTTTTGAAAGTATTGCAAGCGTACTGTCGGGCATATAGTGTTTTGTTATTCCCTCATTAGCTGTGATTGTAACAATTGAACCATCATGTCCTTTAATCAATACATAACTGACTATACAAATAAGCAATGTCGCAGCTATACTTAAAATTGAAATAATTGACTTATTTGCATTGTACTGATGGTTGCTTCCTGTTATTTTCTTAAATGCTTTAGCACTATCCAGTTTCCCATGTTTGTAATATTCCAAAACGAACTGCAGCTTTTTTTCTTCTTTATATTCCATAATTGATTTGTTTTTTAATGAAGACGAAGGATTTCAGAAAAAGTTCTATTCTATTTTTATAAAAATTATCCGAAAAAGAACAAATATATTTTATGTATCCTTTCTTCCAACATTTTAAAGGCCTTATTCATTTGGTTTCTAACGGTGTTGACTGAAATATTCATTTCCTCCGCTATCTCTTCATATTTCATTCCATCCCTTTTTGCTAGAAGAAATACCTTTCTGCATTTTATTGGCAGTGTATCCAATATAGTCCACATTCGGGCTTCATCAAAAGAACGTTCCTCGCATTCTTCATCAGGGATAATATCTTCAAGATCTGAAGGCCTAATACTGCTGTCAATATCAATGTCTTCCCTTAACCTATCAATACATCGATTCCTTACCATGGTAAAGAGGTATGATTTTAAATTCTCTATATCATCAACATAATCCTTTCTTGCCCAAATTTCCGTAAAACAGTCTTGTACTATATCTTCAGCATTATCAATATTTTTCAGATAATGTATAGCAAATAGACATAGCGGCCGATAATATAGCAGAAAAATATTTTTGAATGATTCTGTATTCATATTCAAGCGAAATTATATATTGTTTAATTAAAACTGTAAAATTGGATTTTACTACTATTGTTGCAAGTAATTTAATACTGATTATAGAATGTTAATACTTAATCTTATCATTTGCAATATACAGATACTCTAGTAAACTGTATAGATAAATACAAATTAAACTGTAGAATAGGCATTAACAATGAAAAATTATATTGAAGAGGCTTTGAAATATAATCAGAAATAAATTCTCAATGAGAAGAAAAGGAATGAAAAATATGGTCTAGCATTTGTGTGGAAGCAGATTCAAAAGTTCTTCTTGAGTTGCCTTTTTGTGATAAGGTATTTGCGCAATGACATCGTTCAGGTATACCTTGGGATTTCATCGTGCGCCTTACATGTGGCCAGCATAGAACATATGACAGACATATTAACCGCTGCTTCGTGATTACCACAGAAGAGAAAATTTTTTCTGCTCAAAGTGATGGGCCGTTGGACATTTTCCGCCCTATTGTTATCCCGGTATAGGCGGCCATCATCCAGGCATCTCATAATATTATCCCATGGGGTATAGGCATATGTAATGGCCTTGCCTGTTAAAGAACCTGGACTGTATTTGATCCCTTCTGTCTCCATCCAGACCTTCATAGCCTCCATGATTGGCCAGGCCAACTCCTGATGTACCTGTCTGCGTTCATCATATGACAAGCCGGCTTCGTCACACTGACGTTCTATTTTATAGATATGCTGTATCTGAGTCAGTGCATGTTGGGACATCTCCTTGTTTTCATCCAAAGCCTGCTCAAAATGATAGCGGATATGCACCAGGCAGTTGAGCAGCCGCACGTCGGGGTTGGCCTTGAAGGCAGTTTCATAGCCTGCAAAACCATCACATTAAAGATATCCCTTGAAGTTATATTGATTTGCCAGGGATTCTTACTTCACTGTCCATCTTCTCATGTACCACTCCGCACAGCAAACTGATATCCTTGTGCATATCTGTTCTGCTCGGACACAGGAAGTAGCGCATCGTGTCGTTCAGGTTAAACATGGCCCCTCGAAGACTTTTGGGTTGATCAATAATCGGGTAATTGTGGGAAATCAGCCCAGTATCTTGGAGTGTGGTATCTCTTTGAACATATATGAACAGGTTTCATTTATGATTGGGCAGATAACTGATACTGTTTCAAGTGCGGAACTGGCTCGTATCAAGACAGATATAGTGGAACGTTTGAAGGAATTGTATTCTATAGATAAAGAATTACAATGCTTTCAGCACTCAATTTATTATCCGGTAATTAGGGATATGAAAGAGCAGCGTTCCCGATTGAAGGTTATTACGATTTGTTCTTCATCCGCCTTGATTTTATCTATCTTACAGTGTGTGTTTGATTTGAAGACACTGATTTTTTCACCTCCTGTCTACCATTGGTTTCAGAATGCGTATTTACTTCTTAAAGAATTAGTCGTGAGTCTGTTGCGGTAAAGTTAGGTAGATACGAATGAAAAGTCTTCACACGACCGGAAAATCTTTTTCAACCCGCGCAGGGAGGTCGTATAACCTTCCGGTACGGGTTGTCCGACCTCCGTACGCAGGTTGCAGCACCTCCCTGCAGAAGTCGGACAACCGATAAGGATGTTCCGGTAAACCGAAGCCTGTCGGAGAATGATATTTCTTTTGTGTATCAGTGTCTTACTTCCATTTGTCGATTACCCATCTGGGGTCATGCGGTACGGTTACCTTCGGATTGTAGTGCATTCCTTCTGCATCCGGAATACGGATAAAGTAAGTCCGGTGATTGTGTACCGGCAGCGAATGGCTCCGTATCCACGGGTTCATGTTTCGGAGCAATGCGTAATTGATGCCCCTTCCTTTGGCAAAGCGTGCCAGGTCTTCGATGGTTTCTTCTACCTTGATTTCCCGGAAAGGAATCGGGGGATAAAGTTCTTCTGCCTTCAGGTAGAAGCCGAAAGCCTGAGGATTGGCAAACAGGGTCTTGGCTGCAAGGATGCGGTAGACGTATCGGGAGGTCTCCTCTACGAGATGCAGGTCCAGGGCATTCTCCTCGTATTGCCGTTCTGCTTCCCGGGAAATACGTCCCTGACCGGCATTGTAGGAGGCTGCCACACTGACCCAGTTGCCGAAGCGGGCATAGGCTTGTTTCAGATAGCGGCAGGCTGCGGCGGTGGATTTCTCTACGTGGTAGCGTTCGTCCGCATGGTTGTTGACCTCCAGTCCGAATTCGCGGGCAGTGGTGGGCATGAACTGCCACAAGCCGGCGGCACCTGCTCCTGAACGTGCCAGCGGATTGACGCTGCTCTCGATGACCATCAGGTATTTAAAGTCGTCGGGGACTCCCTGGTCCTGCAGGATGCGTTCGATGACCGGGAAGTAGCGGTTGGCTCTCTTGATCATCTGGATGGAGGTGCTGTGCATATAGGTAAATGCCAGCAGTTCCCGGTCCAGCCGTTCCCGTCTGTCGAACCGGGACAGGTCGATGACCTCGTTGCAGAAGACCATACTTTGGGGGACTTCCACCTGGGTAGTGGGAGCGGAGTCGGTTTCCTCGGCGGAAGACTGGCAGGCCTGTAAGCCGGAGTGGATACCGAATAAAAGCCAGATACTGAGGAGGAGATGTTTTTTATTTCGTAAAAAAGTGTTTGACATAGATACCATGTGTTGAAAAATAATACTTGTTTATCGTTGTGTGGTGATGCGGCAGCTCAGACGGTTCGTACGACAATCGGACGCAACGGAATGAAAAAAAGTCTTTTGTCCGGAAACTGTTGCTCCCGGACAAAAGAGAGCCTTATATCGTTTCAGCACTTCGGCTGAAGGGATATAAGGCCGGGGAAAAAACATTATTCTTCCAAAGTGAAACTTTTCAGCATCTTTTCCGGCAGAAGGTCTTTCTTGTCGCTGTAGACAATCGAGATATAGAATCCGCTGGCTCCGTCCTTGGTCATGAGATAACTGTACAGGCATTGCTCCTGCTCGCAGTTTCCCGACAGGGACACTCCATAGAACTGGGGCAGTTCGAAAGACCGTACCGGGGTCTGATTACCGATTTCATCGTCCGTGGCTATGAGTTTCAGCTCCTTTTCCAGTTCACTCTTCTTGAATCCCTCACCCTCCAGCAGTTGCACGGTGATGTAGTAAGTGGGGGTACTGATGATATATCCTTCCTCGGAATCTTCCTCAGTCTGAAATCCCTGGGGAGCCTTGAATGAAATTCCATAAGATTGCCACGTAGTGCTTTGCAGCCCTTGGGCATTCATTCCTGAAATGAAAAAAGATGAGATTGCAAGTGCTGCAAATAATTTACTTTTCATACTTTTCGTTCTGATACTACCTTTTTTGCATAAACTTCCTCTTCCTTATTAACCATTACCAGTACTCTTCCTCCGATATTGGAATAAGGAGAAGTTACCGCCGACAGGGTTTCGTCCTTTATCATGGCTTCAACTCCGGCCGATTCAAGCAAGCCTTTTATCAATTCAGCCTCCCAGAGGGTACCTCTGAATACTTCGACTAATGATCCGTATGTACTATCTTTCATAGCTTGAGGGTTTAATGGGTTAATAATTAGGGGATAATTCTCTCTATTTCAAAGATAATAAAAAATGTCATACTTCTGCTGGAAAAAGTGGAAAAAATAATAGCATAAAACGGAATAAATAATATTTTTGCAAGAAATCATCAGAATTTTAACGAGTTATGGATATAAATGGTATTTTGGATGAGGTAAGGGAGGCATCCGGGCAGCTGGCTTTGCTGGACAAAGAGGCGGTTGATGGAGCCTTGTATGCCTTGGCGGATGCGCTGACGGCCGATATGGAGGGGATTCTGAAGGCGAATGAGGAGGATTTGCGGAAGATGTCGCCGGAGAATCCTAAATACGACCGCCTGAAACTGATACCGGAACGGCTGGAGGGGATTGCCCGGGGGATAAGGGAGGTGGCTGCGATGGCATCGCCGCTCGGCCGGGTACTGGAAGAACGGACTTTGCCCAACGGCTTGCACCTGCGGAAGGTCAGTGTGCCGTTTGGGGTAATCGGAGTCATCTATGAGGCACGGCCCAACGTGAGCCTGGATGTGTTTGCACTCTGTTTCAAGAGCGGCAATGCCTGTGTGCTGAAGGGGGGAAGCGATGCCGATGCCTCGAACCGTGCGATTGTGGCGCTGATTCATCGGGTACTGGAAGCGAGGGGGATTCCTTCGAAGGTGGTTGAACTGCTTCCGCCCGGACGGGAGGCTGCCACGGCTTTGCTGCATGCGGAGGGACGGGTCGACCTGATCATTCCTCGGGGAAGCAGTGCCTTGATTGAATATGTCCGGAAGGAGGCCACTGTGCCGGTCATTGAGACGGGAGCGGGTATTTGCCATACGTATTTTGATGAGGCCGGCGACCGGGAGAAGGGGCAGCGGATTATCTGTAATGCCAAGACCCGGAGGGTGAGTGTGTGCAATGCCCTCGACTGTCTGCTGGTGCATGCCGGAAGACTGGAGGACTTGCCTTTCCTTTGTGCGCCTTTGCAGAAGAGCAGGGTGGTTATCTATGCCGACGAACGGGCTTACAAGGCCTTGGAGGGGCATTATCCTGCGGAATGGCTGGTTCCGGCCGATGCCCGTAGTTTTGGTACGGAGTTCCTGGATTACAAGATGGCTATCCGCACGACAGATACGGTGGAAGAGGCTTTGCGGCATATCGCGGCTTTCGGATCGAAGCACAGTGAGTGCATCGTTACGGAGGACAAGGAGGTGGCAGCATATTTCTGCCGGAGGGTGGATGCGGCCTGTGTGTATGTCAATGCACCGACTTCCTTTACCGACGGAGGTGAGTTCGGACTGGGGGCGGAGATTGGAATCAGTACGCAGAAACTGCATGCCAGGGGACCGATGGGTCTGAACGAGATTACTACTTATAAGTGGTGGATTGAGGGAAACGGACAGGTCCGTGAGTAATTGGGTGAAAAAATATACAAATAAAAGCTCGCAAATGGGATGATATTGTATTTTTATTGTATATTTGCGGGCGATAATTAATTAATATACGCTATTAATATGAAAACATATACGAATGTATTCGACTTGGGGGACTTGAATGTGGCCCTGTCGGAAGCTTTTGAGATTAAGAAAGACCGTTATAAATACGAGGCTTTGGGAAAACACCGTACTTGTCTGCTGATTTTCTTCAATAACAGTCTGCGCACCCGTCTGAGTACGCAGAAGGCTGCCCGCAACCTGGGAATGGATGTCATTGTACTGGATGTCAATCAGGGGGCCTGGAAACTGGAAACGGAACGGGGTGTCATCATGGACGGTGACAAGAGCGAGCATTTGCTGGAGGCTATTCCGGTCATGGCTTCGTATTGTGACATCATCGGGGTACGTTCGTTTGCGCAGTTCGTGAGTCGTGAGGATGATTATACGGAAAAGATCCTGAATCAGTTTATCCGCTATTCGGGTAAACCGGTGTTTTCGATGGAGGCGGCAACCGGACATCCGCTTCAGGCGTTTGCCGACCTGATTACGATTGAGGAGTACAAGAAGAAGGAGCGTCCGAAGGTGGTACTGACGTGGGCACCGCATCCGAAGGCTTTGCCGCAGGCGGTTCCTAACTCTTTTGCTGATTTCATGAACGAGGCGAATGTGGACTTTGTGATTACGCATCCGGAGGGTTATGAGCTTGATCCGAAGTTTGTGCGCGGAGCGAAGGTGGAATACGATCAGTGGAAGGCGTTTGAGGGTGCCGACTTTATCTATGCGAAGAACTGGGCTTGTCCGGGTGTGACTCGTCCGGAAGATTACGGTAAGGTGTTGAGCAAGGATATGGGATGGACGGTAGACGCGGCGCATATGGCGGTGACGGACAATGCGTATTTTATGCACTGCCTGCCGGTACGGCGCAACATGATTGTGACGGATGAGGTGATTGAGGCTCCGACGTCTCTGGTGATTCCGGAAGCGGCCAACCGTGAGATTTCGGCGACGGTGGTACTGAAGCGTATGTTGCAGGACCTGAAATAATAGGATAGGACTTTTATAAATAAAAATCGGCGCACCGGTGGCTTTTGAAAAGCGGTCGGTGCGCCGGTTTTTATTTATGTAATTGTCTTAGAGCAGGTCGGAAAGCTGACTGAGTTTCATGCTGTTCGAACCTTTTATCAGTATGTATTTTCCGTCGACAGTCTGTTCTTCCAGGAAGTGTATGAGGCTTGCAGTATCGGGGAAGTGATGGAAAGGAGTGCTTGTCTTTCCGAATTCCGGTCCCACCAGCAAGACGGTTTCGAAGTCGCAGGTCTGCAGGTAGTCTGCTATTTTCTGATGCTCTTCCAGACTGCTGTCTCCCAGTTCCTTCATGTCTCCCAGGATGGCCATCTTGGGGCTGACTTCCATCTGGCGGAAATTGGTCAGTGCCGCCATCATGCTGGTCGGGTTGGCGTTGTAGGCATCCACTATGAGGTGGTTGCGGCCGGTTTCCTTCAGCTGTGAGCGGTTGTTCTGCGGTATGTAGTCAGACAGGGCCTTGCAGATGGCTGCGGCAGGCACTCCGAAGTAGGTACCTATGGCAACTGCCGCCAGGGCATTGTCGAGGTTGTACGAACCGATGAGGTGTGTCTGTACTTCGTGGCTTTCTTTGCCTTCCTCGTGCCATTGGAAATGCAGGTAAGGCGAGCACGATAGCAATTGTCCGCAGATATGTCCTCCCTGCTGTCCGTAAGGGATGCAGTTCAGTCCGTGTGCAATCGGATTCAGGTAGGGATTCTCATGCTGGATAAACACCGTACCGTTTCCTTTCTCCCGGAGGTAGTCGTAGAGTTCTCCTTTGGTCCGTATGACTCCCTCGAAAGAACCGAATCCTTCCAGGTGGGCTTTCCCTACATTGGTGATGATGCCGTAATCCGGTTCGGCAATCCGTACCAGTGTATTGATTTCTCCGGGGTGGTTGGCACCCATTTCCACTACGGCAATCTCGTGTTCGGGAGTCAGTTGAAGAAGGGTCAGCGGCACACCGATGTGGTTGTTGAAATTTCCCTGTGTATATAATGTACGGAACTTCTGCTGGAGTACCGTGGCAATCAGTTCTTTGGTTGTGGTCTTTCCGTTGGTGCCCGTAATGCCGATAAGAGGCGTCTTGAGCTGGCGGCGGTGGTAGTTGGCAAGCTGCTGCAGGGCAGTCAGGCAGTTGTCAACCAGCAGGGTGCGTTCTCCTGCATACTGCGGCTCGTCGATTACGGCATACCGGCATCCCTGTTCCAGGGCCTTGGCAGCAAAGGCATTGCCGTTGAAGTTTTCTCCCTTCAGGGCTATGAACAAGGAGCCTTCGGGGCAATTGCGGCTGTCGGTCGTCACTTTGCCGCATTCCAGAAAAAATTTATACAATTCAGCTGTTTCCATATTCGGATAGTTTATTCCGGTGCAAATATACGATAAAGAATATAGAAGCGGTGAGATTGCAGGTTTATTCTGTGGAAAAGGAGGTGGAAAAATAATTCTGACATGTGTCAAATACAAATTATTGTGTGTACATTTGCAGCACTTAGGAGATGCAAACATGGAACGAGTGATAAAGCAGATGAATGTAAACGGGAAACTGATGGATTTGTCGGTTCCTCAGGTGATGGGTATCCTGAATGTGACGCCCGATTCTTTTTATGCCGGAAGCCGGATGCAGACGGAAAGAGACATCGTGGCAAGGGCCAGACAGATTCTGGAAGAGGGGGGAAGCATGATTGATATCGGTGCTTATTCCTCGCGGCCGGGGGCTGACCATATTGATGCGGAGGAGGAGATGGCGCGCTTGCGCTGTGCCTTGCAGCTGATTGGCCGGGAATGTCCGGGAGCGGTGGTTTCGGTGGATACGTTCCGTGCGGATGTGGCCCGGATGTGCGTGGAGGAATACGGGGTGGGTATCATCAATGATATCTCGGCCGGAGAGATGGATGAAGCCATGTTTGCGACAGTGGCGCGCCTGGGGGTACCTTATATTATGATGCACATGCAGGGTACGCCACAGGACATGCAGTGCCAGCCGCATTATGAGAATGTGGTGAGGGAGGTGATGATTTATTTCTCGGAGAAGGTGCAGAAACTGCATGAACTGGGAGTGAAGGATGTGATTGTGGATCCGGGATTCGGTTTCGGAAAAACGCTGGAACACAATTATGAACTGCTGAACCATCTGGATGATTTTGCCATGCTGGGACTGCCGGTACTGGTGGGGGTATCTCGCAAGTCGATGATTTACCGCCTGCTGTGCGGGGGACCGGAAGGGGCGTTGAACGGTACGACGGCGGTGCATGCGCTGGCGTTGATGAAGGGAGCCGACATCTTGCGTGTACACGATGTGCGTGAGGCCTGTCAGGTCGTGCAGATTGTAAACAAGATGAAAGGGAAGGAAAGTGAATCTGTTTTTAAAGAATGAATTGACATATGCCATTTGATATTTCGATAATCAGTGTCAAGGATATCATTGATATTCTGCTGGTTGCTTTTCTGCTTTATAAGAGTTATAAGCTGATGAAGTCATCGGGTTCCATCAATGTGTTTATTGGAATCCTGGTCTTTATCGTCATCTGGGTGATTGTGTCCCAGGTGCTTCAGATGCGCTTGCTGGGGTCGATTTTCGATAAACTGGTCAGTGTGGGAGTGATTGCACTGATTGTGCTTTTCCAGGATGAACTGCGTCATTTCCTGCTTTCGCTGGGCTCGCGTCACCGCACCAGCAGTCTGTTGCGCTTTTTCAAGGGTGGACAGAAGGAAGGCAGCCGGAAGGAGGATATGATGCCTATCGTAATGGCTTGTCTGAGCTTGAGCAAGGGAAAGGTGGGGGCACTGATTGTGATTGAGAAGAATTTCCCGCTGGATGACATTGTACGGACGGGGGATGTGATTGATGCGGCCATTAATCAGCGCCTGATTGAGAATATCTTTTTCAAGAACAGTCCGTTGCACGACGGGGCTATGGTCATCAGCAACAAGCGGATAAAGGCTGCGGGCTGTATTCTGCCGGTTTCGCACAACCTGAATATCCCGAAGGAACTGGGACTGAGGCACCGGGCGGCACTGGGGGTCTCTCAGGAGACGGATGCCATGGCGGTGATTGTATCGGAGGAGACGGGAGGTATCTCCATTGCTTATCAGGGAGAGTTTCACTTGCGGCTCACGGCAGAGGAACTGGAGCGTATGCTGACCAGTGATGATCTGGAATAAGGACGTTATATCCTATAGGATAGGAAAAAAGAAGGTCCGGCAAGAGGGGAAATGCCTGTTGCCGGACCTTTTTGTTGGGTATGCGATAAGGAATTTATCCTTGTTGCGCCTTGAATGCCAGTGCGTACATGCGCATCTGTTTGACCATTGCCAGCAGACCGTTGCTGCGGGTAGGTGACAGATGTTCTTTCAGACCGATTTTTTCGATGAAATAGAGGTCGGAATTCAGGATTTCATCGGGGGTATGACCGGATACGACTTTGATCAGCAGGGAGATGATGCCTTTTACAATGAGGGCGTCGCTCTCTGCCTGGAAGATGATTTTCCCGTCTACCAGGTCGGCTTGCAGCCATACGCGGCTCTGACAGCCGTCGATCAGGTTGTCGTCGGTCTTATATTTTGCATCCAGCTCTTCCTGTTCGTTGCCCAGGTCGATGAGCAGCTGGTATTTGTCCATCCAGTCGTCAAAACCGTTGAACTCTTCAATGATTTCATCTTGCAGTTCGTTGATTGTTTCCATGTTTCAATATTTCAATATATTATTTTTCATTATAGATGACATCCATGACAGTCTGCCCTACGGCTTGCAGGGTGGCTTTGTCAATGTGTTCCATATTGTCGTTTACAGTGTGCCAGTTCGGGTTGAATCCGGTGTCTGTGTGAGGATTGAAGTCGATGATGTCCACACAGGGAATCTGCCGGAACTGATTGACGTAGATATGGTCGTCGGTGACTTCTCCTCCGGCCGACTGGATGAAGAAGTTGTCGTAACCCCGGCGGTGGGCAGCTTTCCATATCTTTTGCATGGCCTGATTGGCGGTACGGCGGCTGTAGCCTTCGTAGTAAAAGGTTGCGCCTTTACCTCCTACCATGTCCAGCAGGATACCGAAACGAGCCTTGTAATCGGGTACATGAGGGATGCGTCCCCAGTACTGTGAGCCCAGACACCAGGTGTCGGGCTTGCGGGGACCGTCGTAGAAGTCGGGGGTTCCGTAGTCTTCGGCATCAAAGAAGACAATGTCGATACCGATGGTCGGGGCCTGCAGCTGTATCTGACGGGCTATCTCGAGCAACACTCCGACGCCGCTGGCTCCGTCATTGGCTCCGTCGATGGGGGTGTGATGCTTCTCTTCTTCTCCTTCATCGGCATAGGGACGGGTATCCCAGTGTGCGCAGAGCAGCACGCGCTTGCGGGTATCGGGGTTATAGACTCCGATCAGGTTGCGGGCCTTCAGCAGGGTACCGTCGTAGGCCATCAGTTCGGCTTCCTGACTGTATACTTTGGCTCCGAATTTCTTCAGTTGGGCTTCGAGGTAGTTGCCGCAGTTGCGGTGGGCCTGTGTGTTGGGAACGCGCGGTCCGAATTCAACCTGGCGTGCAACGTAGGCATAGGCACTGTCGGCGTTGAAGAGCGGTGCCTGTACGGTGGGCTCTTCCGAAAGGTCTTCCTGTTCCTGGGTGTTCTTCTTGCTGCTTCCGCAGGCTGTGGCTGCCAGTATCAGCAGGCACAGGCAGAGTATCTGGAGCGGGAATTGAAAATGCTTTTCCATAATGCTTGTTGGGGTTATAAAGTAAGTCCGTCTAATATTTCCACGTAAAGCCGGATGGCTTCTTCTATCTCGTTGATCATGATGTATTCGTCGGCTGTATGAGAGCGTGACGATTTTCCCGGACCGATTTTTACGGAAGGGAAGGGCATCAGGGCCTGGTCGGAAAGGGTCGGTGAACCGAAGGGAACTCTGCCCAGTTCGACGGCACGGCGTACGAAGGGATGGTCGGCCGGCAGGTGGGAGGAATTCAGGCGGAAGGAGCGTGCCTTGGCCTCGCACTGGATGTGGGAGGAGATTTCCTTGAACAGCTCTTCGTTGGAATAGAATTCGTTGCTGCGTATGTCGACCACGAAGGTGCACAGGTCGGGGATGACGTTGTGCTGGGTACCGGCATTGATCTGGGTGACGCTCATTTTTACAGGGCCCAGCAGATCGGATGCTTTGGGGAAGCGGTAGGAGCGGAACCATTCGATGTCGTCGAGTACCTTGTAGATGGCATTTTCGCCTTCTTCGCGGGCGGCATGTCCAGCTTTTCCCCGGGCTGTTACGTCGAGTACCATCAGGCCTTTCTCGGCAATGGCCGGGTGCATTTCCGTAGGCTCACCTACGATGCCCAGGGTAATGGGAGGGAGCTGGGGAAGGATGCTTTCTATGCCGTTCTTTCCGGAAACCTCTTCTTCGCAGGATGCCAGAAAGATCAGGTTATAGCTTTGTTCGGTGGTGCTCAGGTAGCGGAAAGTCTGAAACAGTGAGACGAGGCTTCCGCCGGCGTCGTTGCTTCCCAGACCGTACAGTTTCCCGTTTTCGACTTTCGGGGTAAAGGGCTGTTTGCGCCATCCGTTCACCGGTTTCACTGTATCGATGTGTGAGTTGAGAAGGATGGTGGGCCGGTTGATGTCGAACATGGGACTGATGCACCAGATGTTGTTGCCGGAACGTCCGGTCATGATACCCGTTTCTTCAATGTAGTTTTGCAGAAAATCGGCTGCGGCTTCTTCTTCCCGGCTGATGGAAGGAATGCCAATGAGTGAATAAAGCAGCGTAAGCGCTTCGGAAGTATAATAACCAGTATCCATCGTAAAGAATCTTTTGTTTTGTAAGGCAAAGATACTTTATTTATTCCAAATTAAACTCTATCTTTGCACACAGCGATAATAAAATAATCAAAAAATAAATGAGTAATTCTTATTTGTCGACTTTGCTTGATAAGCAAGCCGAAAAATACGGTAATCGTATTGCCTTAAAATACCGTGATTACGAGGCAGGCGTGTGGATGCCCGTGACATGGAATGAGTTTGCGGGGAAAGCAAGACAGGCGTCGAAAGCATTGGTCGCTTTGGGTGTAGGAGTACAGGAGAATGTGGGAGTGTTTTCGCAGAACATGCCTGAATGTCTTTATACGGATTTTGGCGCTTTTGCCAGTCGTGTCGTTACGATTCCTTTGTATGCGACCAGCTCTGAGGCACAGGTGCATTATATTTTGGAGGATGCTTCTATCCGTTTTCTGTTTGTCGGCGAGCAGTACCAGTATGATGTGGCATACCGGGTGCAGAATTTGTGCAAGACGCTGAAACAGATTATCATCTTTGATCCGAAGGTGAAGAAGGCACCTGCCGATGCCAATTCTATTTATTATTCGGATTTCTTGAAGTTGGGTGAGCCTGCAGAATTGCAGAAGGAGGTGGATGCCCGGACGAAGTCTTCGTCCAGGGATGACTTGGCGAATATTCTTTATACTTCGGGTACGACCGGAGAATCGAAGGGGGTGATGTTGCATCATTCTTGCTTTGAAACGGCTTTTGAAGCGCATAACCGCCGGATGACGGGATTTGATGATTCGGAAGTGGTGATGAACTTCCTTCCTTTTACGCATATTTTTGAGAGAGCGTGGACGTATTACTGCGTCAGCAAGGGGTGCCTGTTGTGCATCAATTTGCGTCCGCAGGATATTCAGAAGACAATCAAGGAAGTACGGCCTACTGCCATGTGCAGTGTCCCGCGGTTCTGGGAGAAGGTATACAACGGGGTACTGGAGAAAATCAACGAGACTACCGGACTGAAAAAGAGTCTGATGATTGATGCGCTGAAGGTGGGACGGGAACATAACATTGAGTATGTGCTGCGTGGCAAGACTCCGCCGGCTTTGCTGCATCTGAAATATAAATTTTATGAGAAGACGGTTTTCAGTCTGCTTAAGAAGACCATCGGAATTGAGAACGGTCATTTCTTCCCGACGGCGGGAGCGGCCATTCCGGTTGCGGTCCAGGAGTTCGTTCATTCGGTGGGTATCAACATGATTGCCGGATACGGACTGACGGAGACGACGGCTACGGTATCTTGTGAATGGTTTGGCGACTTCTGCCTGGGTTCTGTAGGACGGGTGATGCCGGGTATCGAGATACAGATTGCCGAAAACGGGGAGATTCTGCTTCGCGGAGAGACGATTACGAAGGGATATTACCGCAAGGAGGCAATGACAAAGCAGTATATTACGGAAGACGGATGGTTCCATACGGGAGATGCCGGATATATCAAAGACGGCTTCCTCTTCCTTACTGAGCGTCTGAAAGACCTGTTCAAGACTTCTAACGGAAAGTACATCGCTCCTCAGGCGATTGAGACCAAACTGGTGGTCGACCGTTATATCGATCAGATTTCCATCATTGCCGATCAGCGGAAGTTTGTTTCTGCCCTGATTGTACCGGAATATGCACAGGTAGAGAAATATGCGCGTGAACACGGAATCGCCTATAAGGACCGGAAGGACTTGCTGCAGAAACCGGAAATCAAGGAACTTTTCCAGATGCGTATCGATACCTTGCAGCAGGAGTTTGCGCATTACGAGCAGATCAAGCGGTTTACCTTGCTTCCCGAACCTTTCAGTATGGAAAAGGGAGAACTGACCAATACATTGAAAATCAAGCGTCCTGTACTGATGAAGAATTATGCGGCCGAGATTGAGGAAATGTATAAGGAGGAATGAGACAGGAATGAATTATTAACGAGATAAAATTAGCTGTTGACACATTTAAGTTTTTATATATGATAACAATAGAACAACTGAAAGATATCAAGAATCGTACAGAGGCTCTTTATCGTTATTTGGATATTGAGAACAAGAAGGTACAAGTGGAAGAGGAACAACTCCGGACACAGGCGCCTGGATTTTGGGATGATGCGAAGAAGGCTGAGGCTCAGATGAAGAAGGTGAAGGGGTTGCAGAGCTGGATTGAAGGATATCAGGAAGTGAAGACGCTGGCTGATGAACTGGAACTGGCTTTTGACTTTTATAAGGATGAACTGGTGACAGAGGCTGAGGTGGATGAGGCTTACAGCAAGGCACTTGTGGCAGTGGAGGAGCTGGAACTGAAGAATATGTTGCGTTCGGAAGCTGATCAGATGGACTGTGTGCTGAAAATTAACTCAGGTGCCGGTGGTACGGAAAGTCAGGACTGGTCGTCTATGCTGATGCGTATGTACATGCGCTGGGCGGAAAGCAACGGCTATAAATTGTCGGTTGCCAATTTGCAGGAAGGTGATGAGGCCGGAATCAAGACGGTTACCATGAATATCGAAGGTCCATATGCTTACGGTTATCTGAAGGGTGAGAACGGAGTGCATCGTCTGGTCCGTGTATCTCCTTACAACGCGCAGGGAAAGCGAATGACGTCGTTTGCATCGGTGTTTGTAACTCCGCTGGTCGATGACTCGATTGAAGTGACGGTAGAACCGGCACGTTTGTCATGGGATACCTTCCGAAGCGGTGGTGCCGGTGGACAGAACGTAAATAAGGTAGAATCCGGAGTCCGCCTGCGTTATCAGTACAAAGACCCGTATACCGGTGAGGAAGAGGAAATCCTGATTGAAAATACGGAAACACGTGACCAGCCGAAGAACAAGGAGAACGCCATGCGTCAGTTGCGCTCTATCCTGTATGATAAAGAACTGCAGCATCGTCTGGAGGAACAGGCGAAGGTAGAGGCCGGAAAGAAGAAAATCGAATGGGGATCACAGATCCGCAGTTACGTGTTTGACGACCGCCGCGTGAAAGACCATCGTACCAATTACCAGACTTCAGATGTAAATGGGGTTATGGACGGTAAGATTGACGGCTTTATCAAAGCCTATTTGATGGAATTTTCAGATAGCGAGGTATAAAAAGAGCGTTTTTTTGTGTAATTTTTAATTATATATTGTATTTTTGGGAAACAAAATGTAAGTCCTATGAACAAGAAATCAATTAAAAAGGAAAATTACAGTAAGCGTGAGGCAGAAAAAGCCAACCGGATGATTCGTAATATATGCATTGCGTTCGTAGTATTGGCTTTACTGATAATCATAGGTTATTCCTTGGCATAAATGGCACAGGAGATAGAACGGAAATTTCTGGTGATTGATGATTCTTACAAGTCACTGGCTTTTGCCAGCAAAAGAATCTGTCAAGGATATATTTGCAGTGCGCGCGGACGCACTGTGAGGGTTCGTATTTGTGAGGACAAAGGCTTCCTCACAATTAAGGGACCTTCGGACCGTTCCGGACTCAGCCGCTATGAATGGGAGAAGGAAATTTCTTTACAGGAAGCGGAAGAGCTGATGAAACTTTGTGAGTCTGGAATCATAGATAAAACACGTTATCTGGTGAGAGCCGGAAAGCATGTTTTTGAAGTAGATGAATTTTATGGAGATAACTTGGGGTTGGTAATTGCGGAGGTAGAACTCGCGACCGAAGACGAAGTTTATGAACGTCCTCCCTTCCTGGGAGAAGAGGTTACCGGACAGGTACAATATTATAATTCTTTTCTGAAGGAAAGGCCGTTTATAACCTGGAGGGGGTCGAAATAAACCTGTCACACCCCCTGAAATCTATCAGAATAGGGGGTATAAACTGTTATTGGATAGTTTCTAGGCTATCGGATGTCTGATTTTATGAACATTGTTCGTGATATGTCAGGTATCTTTGTATCGCTAAAACAAAGTAAACTCTCAAATAACAGATAAAATTATGGCAGCTAACTTCGCACAGAATTTGATTAGCATACAGAATGAATTGTTGCTTTTCGCTTATAAGTTGACTTCAGATCAGGAAGAGGCAAACGACCTCTTGCAGGAGACTTCTTTAAAGGCGTTGGACAATGAAGAAAAGTATGCGGTAGGAACTAATTTCAAAGGATGGATTTATACGATAATGCGTAATATTTTTATTAACAATTATCGTCGGACTCTGCGCGATCAGACCTATGTAGATCAATCTGAAAATTCCTTCTGTCTGAACCAATGTTTGGATCTGGAGGCTGACTCTACAGAAAGTGCATACGACCTGAAGGAGATGCACCGTATTGTAAATGCTCTGCCGAAAGAATTGAAAACCCCCTTTGCTATGTATGTTTCAGGATTTAAGTATCGTGAAATAGCAGAGAAACTGAACTTGCCGTTGGGTACAGTAAAGAGTAGAATTTATTTTACCCGGCAGAAACTGCAGGAAGAGTTGAAAGACTTCCGTTAAGATGTACTCTCTATCTTTAAAATAATAATAAATAAGGCTCTGGTTGCTGTGAAGCAAGTAGGAGCCTTTCTTTTTATTTCCTGTTTTCGGATGCCTTTCTTTTGAGATAAGGCCGGATAACGTAGTAGCAGAGTAAACTGGCGGCGCATACGCCTGTGATATTGGCCAGAAAATCTATCCAGTCGCCGCTTCGGTTGTCGGTAGTGGACTGAAGGATTTCGATAATGCCGCTCATGCAGATCGGGGCAAGGACGCCTCCGATGATCAGGTGTGAGTAAGTGATTGACTTGTGTCTTAAGAGATATTCCACCCACAAGACTGTGGTAAGCCCCCCATACATGCAGAAATGCACAAGCTTGTCAATGTTTGTGATTTCACTTAATGAAGTCTGGGGAGGCTGGAAAAAAGATAAATAACCTATAATCAGAATGAGAATCAGCGATAATGGGTAAGTCTTTAAGTAATGCATTGTGTTCAAATTTTTTATTTTGGTGCAAAAATACGAGATTTTACTTATTTTTGCGTGGATATTCTGTTTAAAAAATAAAATATAGATTGATTTATGCGTCATAATGAGCGAATTGGATTTGGAAGTAAATTAGGAGCGATATTGGCTGCAGCAGGTTCTGCGGTAGGATTGGGTAATATATGGCGTTTCCCTTATGAAGTAGGAAATCATGGAGGGGCGGCTTTTATCCTGATTTATCTGGGCTGTGTGTTTATTCTGGGAGTTCCTATTATGATTGCTGAATTTGTAGTGGGCCGGAAGGCAAAGGCCAGTACGGGAGAGGCTTTCAATGTATTGGCACCTAAGACTCCCTGGAAGTGGGTCGGATATTTGGGCGTATTGACCGGCTTTTTGATTCTGGGATATTATTCGGTGGTGGCCGGATGGACGCTGGAATACATCTTTCAGGCACTTTCAGGCAGTTTCTTAGGCAGTGCGGACGGAGATTTTGTGACTCTGTTCAAGAACTTCTCTACTCATCCGCTTCGGCCCCTGGTCTGTTTGCTGGTTTTTGTACTGGCTACTCACTGGGTCGTAGTAAGAGGCGTGCAGAAAGGCATAGAGCGTTCCTCTAAATTATTGATGCCCTTGCTGTTTGCCCTGATTCTGATTCTGGCAGTATGTGCGGTAATGCTTCCGGGAGCGGAAAAAGGTATACGTTTCCTGCTGCAGCCGGATTTCTCCAAACTGGATTCTGAGGTATTCCTGGGAGCGATGGGGCAGGCCTTTTTCTCTCTGAGCCTGGGAATGGGTTGTCTGTCGACCTATGCTTCTTATTTTGGAAAGGAGAGCCGTTTGGCGCATACGGCCGTCAGCGTGGGCCTGATTGATACGTTTGTAGCGGTACTGGCCGGATTGATTATCTTTCCGGCAGCCTTTTCGGTGGGCATCAGTCCCGACTCCGGACCTTCTCTGGTCTTCATTACCCTGCCCAATATCTTTCATCAGGCGTTTGCCGGCATTCCGCTGATCGGATATGTCTGCTCCGTCTTGTTTTACCTGCTGCTGGCACTGGCTGCTCTGACGTCCACGATTTCACTTCACGAGGTGTCGACTGCCTTCCTGCATGAAAAGTTCCATTTTTCCCGTATTAAGGCAGCCCGACTGGTAACGGCAGGCAGTCTGTTGATAGGTATTGTATCCTCTTTGTCACTGGGGTGCTGGAGCGGGTATCAGATTGCAGGACTGAATTTCTTCGATGCATTGGATTTCCTGACCGCAAAGATTATGTTGCCGTTGAGTGCCATATTGATTGCCATCTTTGTAGGATGGTATCTGGACAAGCGTCTGGTTAAGGATGAAATCACCAACAAGGGCAGCCTGTCAATGCCTTTGTATCCCGTGTATTCGTTTATTCTGCGTTACGTAGCTCCGGTAGGTATCACGCTGATCTTCATCAATGAATTAGGTTGGCTGTAAAAAGTTGATGCATGTGGAAGGATTTCTTTTACTATACAAAATCTGAGCGAAGGGCCATCCTGCTGCTGTTGGTTGTAGTTGCCGTCTTACTGGGAATTGCAATTTTTAAACAGAAAGATGTGGCAGGTTATTACGCCGTCCTTCCAGATACGTGTGGGATTGATTCCTTTTTGAAACAGTTGGTGGAGGCAGACGCTGAATTTTCTTCTCCCCGGAAGCAGAAACCTCATACAGTACCGGTATTGCATGCCTTTGACCCCAATACGGCCGATTCCGTGACGCTGCTGCAGTTGGGTTTACCGCCTTTTGTGGTGCGCAATATCTTGCGGTATCGTCAGAAAGGAGGAGTTTTCCGTTCTGCGACCGCTTTTTCGAAGATTTACGGATTATCTTCAGACGATTATCATCGCCTCTTGCCTTATCTGTCTATTCCCGAAGTGGAAAGCAAGACGGCACGGACGGTACTGTCCGATTCTGTCCGGACGGTCTTCCCGAAAGATTCATTCAGCACATTGCCCAAACTGGAAAAAGGAACGAGGATTTCGTTGAACACCGCCGATACAACCCTTCTGAAACGGATTCCGGGAATCGGAAGCGGCATTGCAAAAAGAATTGTCGCCTACCGGAACCGCCTGGGAGGATTTTATCGTGTCGAACAGCTCCGGGAGATTGAATACGTAACTCCGGAAATGAACGAATGGTTTGAAGTCTCATCTACAGACTCCCTGGTTAAGATTCCTGTAAATAAAGCCTCTCTGGAACGACTCCGGAATCATCCTTACATGAATTTCTATAAGGCACGTGCCATTATTGAACTGCGGCGGAAACGCGGAAAAATAAAAGGCCTTCCCCAGTTATCCATGCTCGAAGAATTTACTGAGGAAGACCTGCAACGGCTGGCGCCGTATTTAGCGTTTGATTAATGCCTTTTATTCTCTGTCAAAACCGGCAGCTTCCGCTATTTTTTCCGGAATATCCGTGTTGGCCAGTCTTCCCTGGAATTTTTCAGCTCCGGCACCGATGGCAAATACCGGTACATAACCGGCTGAATGTCCTCCGCTGGTCCATCCTACCAGTGCAATTTCGTTGATGATTCGTTTGGCCTCTCCTGCCAGTGGCTCATCCTGTGCATATTCACTCTTTTCCAGTTTGATATTCTGCTGATTGAAACTCTTCTCATAGCAGTCGTACAGGCGTTTTTCCTGTGCTTCCGTCAGTTGTACATTCTCCCAGAAACCGAAATTCTTCTTTAAAGCCTGCTTGACAGTCTCCCAGCTTACCTCCTGGTTATACTTTTTGCGCAGGTCCGAAAGGATACGTGTAAATCCGCCCTCACTGACTTTCTGATTCTTGAGTACCTGCAGATTCAGTTTATAGGCTCCGGTTCCCAATACAAAACCACCCGTCTCATGGTCGGCAGTGATGACAATCAACGTCTCATCCGGGTGCTGGGCATAAAATTCGTATGCCACTCTTACTGCCGCATCCATATCCATTACCTCGTGGAAAGCTGTTGCCGCATCGTTGCTGTGGCAAGCCCAGTCGATTTTTCCCCCTTCTACCATCAGGAAGAAGCCTTTCTCACTGTCCTTGGTCAAGAAGTGGATGGCTGAACGGGTAATATCACTTAACGTAAGGTCGTTCTTGTCACGGTCGATGGCATATGGAATTGAACTGTTGTCTTTCTCCGAAGCCTTTTCCGACTGGAAAAGGATTATTTTCTCTGCCTTTTTGCTCTTTTTCTGATAATCCTTGTAGCCTCTTGCAATTACATATCCTTTTTGTGCAGCCATGTCATACAGACTTTCTGACTGTCCCGACTTATCTTTCTTGTTGTAAGGGTCGACAAAATCAGAACCCGCATAGAAGTCGAATCCGGCCTCATACAGATTTTTTCCGATTTCATAGCTGCTGCTTCTTTCTGCATTGTGTGCATAGAAAGCTGCCGGAGTGGCATGGTCAATGCTCACACTGGTGGTAATTCCTACCCGATATCCCTTGTTCTTGGCCCATGTAGCCACACTGTATACATCGGTAGCCTGGTCTTCTGCCTTTCCGATGGTTCCGTTTTTTGTTTTTTTACCACTGGCCAGAGCCGTTCCTGCCGCAGCAGAATCCGTCACGCCGTTTGTGGCAGAGAAAGTAGTAGAAGTAGTGGCGTACGGAAACTGAGTAAACAGAATCGGTGAAATTCCGATTTTGCCTTCCAGTTCTCCACGATACAGTTCCGTACCTTGTACTTGGTTGACTCCCATTCCGTCACCGATAAAATAAAAGACATATTTCGCCTGTTGTGCAGATACCGGTGCAGCCGATAATATCGCTATGAATAGCAGTAATGAAATGAATAATTTTTGCATGATAACTGAATTTAAGTGTTGAATTTCGTAGCAAAGATAAAAAAAGAATTGAAGGAGAAAATAACAGATGGAGGTAAATAAAAAGAAAACTTTTGCGTTATTCTTGATATAGAACTCACTTATTCAATGAAAGTTATGAAAAAATTTTGGTTAATCTCCTTGCTCCCGCTCACTGCCTGTCAGTATCAGGAAGTGGAAAATGCGGGGGAAAATGCCTTCCCTGCACTGGGCATACAGGCTGTGATAAAAGATGTAAATGCTACGCGTACAGTGACTTACGAAGGAAAGACCGATTTCTCTGAGTCGGATCAGATCGGTCTGTTTCTGCCGGAAAGAGAGACTCCGTATCGCTGGACGTACCGGAGTGACGGCAACTGGGAGCCGGAGGTGCCGTTGTCCTGGCCGGATAAGACAACGGTGTTACAGTTTGCGGCTTTTTATCCTTACCGGGAGGCGGTTTCAGCAAGTCGTATTCCACTGCCCGACCTCACTTTGCAGCCGGGTACCTGGGAGGGACTTGGCCGTTTCGATTTTCTGACGGCACGGACCACTTGTTCCTATGCTACCTCGCATCAGGGAAAGATTCCTTTTACCGGAGAATCGTCTTTCAAGCACCTGTATTCTCTGCTGGTTATCCGTTTTATTGAGGCTCAGGACCGGAAGGAGGGGGAAGAAACGGTACTGAAAGCCCTGTCTGTCGAAGGGGAGGGGATGCTGGCTCCACAGGAATACAATCTGGAAAAGCAGTTGATGCAGCCTTTGGAGACTGCTTCGGAAAATCCTCAGGCAGACCGATGGTCGGTGTCCTGGGAGGCAGAACAGGGAAAAATTGAGGGAGACGGGTACACCGTACCGCTGCTGGTCAATCCTTCTGCGCAAAGCCGGTCGCTGGAGGTACGCGTAAGTTATGTTTTCGCAGGAACACCGTATACCGCAGATCTCCGTACGCCGGAAGTCCGTTTTGAATCGCGAAAACGCTACAAATACACGGTAAAAATTCAAAAGGATCACCTTTTCCTGGAGGGAAGTTCCATTGCCGACTGGGAGGAAGGTATGGACCTGGGAGAAATTGTAATCAATGCCAGAAAGACAGAAAATAAATTTTATTGACCATAATTCCATCCGCTTGCAGAAAATCTCTTTTTTCGTATTCCTAGATTGAATGGAAAATTGTAACTTTGCGCCATTTATTAAAAATGTTATTTTCAAATATTTTCACAATATGAAGGCGCTCAAAGAACGAATTTTACAGGATGGTAAATGTTTTGAGGGAGGAATACTGAAAGTCGATAACTTCATTAATCATCAGATGGATCCTATTCTGATGAAGTCAATGGCTGTGGAGTTTGTGCGTCGCTTTGCCAGTACCAAGATTAATAAAGTATTGACGATCGAGGCCAGTGGCATCGCACCTGCCATTATGGTGGGATATCTGTTGGAATTGCCTGTGGTTTTTGCCAAGAAGAAAAAACCCAGTACCATGGAGAATATGCTGACCACTACTGTCTATTCCTTTACCAAAGACCGTTCTTATGACGTATGCGTAAGCCGTGACTATCTGTGTGAAGGCGACAAGGTGCTGTTTATCGATGACTTCCTGGCAAACGGAAATGCAGCAAAGGGAATTATCGACCTGGTACAGCAGGCGGGTGCCGAACTGGTAGGTATGGGATTCCTGATTGAGAAGTCGTTCCAGCATGGAGGCGATTTCCTGCGCGAGCGCGGCATCCACGTGGAGTCACTGGCTATTATTGAAAGCCTGGACAACTGTGAAATCAAGATAAAGGAATAATAATGGTTTGATGGAAAATTAAGAATGAAATTGACAGGAACAGGTGCTTCCGCCTCTGCCAAATTTCATTCTTAATTTTTTTTATTTGTTTAATATATCGTTTTAATGGAAAAAGAACAGAATGTGAATCCTGGGGCGGGATTGATTTATGGCTTGAACGACCGTCCACCTTTGAAAGAAACAATTTTCGCTGCCTTGCAGCACTTGTTGGCTATCTTTGTGGCCATCATCACACCTCCTCTCATTATTGCCGGAGCGCTGAAACTGGATGTGGAGACAACCGGTTTCCTGGTTTCCATGGCTTTGTTTGCTTCGGGTATTTCTACCTTTATCCAGTGCCGCAGGGTAGGTCCTATCGGTTGCGGACTGCTTTGTATACAGGGTACCAGCTTCTCGTTTATCGGTCCTATTATCTCTGCGGGACTTACGGGCGGACTGTCGGCTATCTTCGGAGCCTGTATGGTGGCTTCTTCGGTGGAGATGCTCATCAGCCGCGTACTGAAATATACCCGTAAGGTCATTACTCCGCTGGTATCGGGTATTGTGGTGACCCTGATCGGTATGAGTCTGATCAAGGTAGGTATTTCTGCCTGTGGCGGTGGTGCCGTGGCTCAGACAAACGGAACCTTCGGTGCCTTGCAGCACGTGGGACTGGCTGCGCTGGTACTGGTGCTGATTATTTTCTTCAACCGCAGTTCAAACCGTTACCTGCGTATGAGTTCCATCGTCATCGGTCTGATCATCGGTTATGCACTGGCCTGGTTCCTGGGCATGGTTGATTTCTCTTCTGTACAGAGCTACGGAGGCTTCAACATTCCGATTCCTTTCAAGTACGGTCTTTCTTTTGATATCTCATCCATCATTGCCCTGGCCCTGGTATACCTGATTACTGCCATCGAGGCTTATGGTGACATCACTGCCAACTCCTTGATTTCCGGCGAACCGGTAGAGGGAGAAGTATTCGTGAAGCGTGCTTCCGGAGGTATCCTGGCCGACGGTTTCAACTCTATGCTGGCCGGTATCTTCAACTCATTCCCTAACTCGATTTTCGCACAGAACAACGGAATGATTCAGCTGACAGGTGTAGCCAGCCGTTACGTTGGTTACTTTATTGCCGGTTTCCTGATTCTGCTCGGACTGTTCCCGGCTGTGGGACTTGTCTTCTCTCTGATGCCTGAACCGGTACTGGGAGGTGCTACTCTGCTGATGTTCGGTACAGTGGCTGCTGCCGGAATCCGTATCATCGCTGCCCAGAAGATTGACCGTAAGGCTACGCTGGTAATGGCGTTGAGCTTCTCTTTCGGTCTGAGTGTGGAACTCGTTCCTGAGATTCTGTGCCAGTTGCCGGAAACGCTCCGCAATATCTTTGCTTCTGGTATTACTACCGGAGGTGTGACTGCCATCCTGGCCAACCTGCTGATCCGTATTAAAGATTAATCGAAGACGGTTGTCGCATATAGATTGCCGACTGCAATCGGAAAAAGAGCCGTATCCAGACTTGAAATGAATGAATCAAGTTGGATACGGCTCTTCTTGTACAGACTGTATACAGAGAATCCGGCTTCTGCTCAGCCGGAAACCCTTATTCTTTGACTGAAATGGTACCCGGCTTACCACATTCCATGCCCTGCGGCAACGGAATTTCATAGTCCTTTCCGTTGAAAGATACCGTAATCTGTGTCAATTCGGCATTCATCTGTGCATCTGCTACCGTAATCTGCAGGTGCTCTTTCTCCTTTTCTATCAGTACGGCACACGGAGCTGATACCTTCAACTGATATCCCTTGCCTTTCAGTTCCTGCTGTTTCGTATAGAAGACAGCTTCCAGCACCGTCTTGTCGGCACTGCGTACCGCCTGTATCAGCGTATCGTTCCGTAATACCTCGAAGGCCGGTTTGTCCTCAGGAGATTCATTGCCGGTGTATACCACGTATCCGTACGATGCGTTTACCGGACTCTGTCCGTGGTCGATCCAGACACGCAATGCCGGAAGGCTCTGCGGAAGGTCTTTTTTCTTGGTATTGGCCGGATTGAACTTTTTCCACATGGCCGGCAGGTTCTCGCATACTACATGCACTTTCTCACAGTATCCCGGGATACCGGCATAGCTGAACTTACCCTTCTGGGTAATCCACTGCAGTTTCTTGCCTTCCACCACGACTTTCATTTCGTTGTTTTCTGCTACAATGGTACTTCCTTTACTCTTATCTACCGATACCGGAGCTACCCAGGCGGTCTGGTCGATGGTCGTCCGTATGCTTCCCTCCATCTGCGGATGACGGTTGTGGATGCCTGCTCCCAGAGCCACCATGTAGTCGCCGAGAATGAAATATCCTTTATAAGCCTTTACACCGTACAATACAGGATTTTCCTCTTCCAGTCCCTTCTTTCCCGCTTCCTTTTCTCCTCCGTGCATCTTGTCGAAGATGTATCCGGCCACTGCATTTTCGCCACCGTTCGTTGCTCCCGCAGCGTAATTATACCGGCTGCAGTATCCTCTCCAGTTGGTGACCGGTTTCAGCTTGTCCATGCCTTCGCGTGCCGTCACTCCGGGAATGGCAGTCACATCCCATCCTCCCATGATACGGAAATACTCGTCACCGCTGCGCTGGAAGAGCGTAGCTCCGTCGGTAGGACAGAAGTTGTAGTTGTCGGCAAAGGCCGCACTTTCCAGACCGTCGGTACGGTAAGAAGCCATATTGATGCACAGGTGGTAATCCGGAGTCTTCTTCATCAGGTCGTCGTTGTTGAAGAACCAGCGGGTACCGCTGTACACTCCTTTCTCGTATCCTTCCATATTAATCCGTTTCTGCTTCGCCTCGGCCTGCAGTTGCTTCAGTTCCTTCAGTTCTTCTTCACTGAACGAAGTACTCCAGTCCTTCAGTATCAGGTTCAGCATCTTCAGGTAAGGAATGGCCGTTTCAGAAGGATTGTAGACATACGAGTTTCTGTCCAGTCCCGGCAGACGGAAACCTTTGTAGTAATACCAGCTTCCTCCCCGCATGAAGTTCATCAGTGCCTTCACGTTGTCCGTACTCAGTTTCTTGGCCCACGGAGTTCCCTTGAGCATGCCCAGCATATTGAGGGCGCTGAACGTACCGTCAATGGGGTATCCCCAGATCAGGCACTGCTTTCCGTGTCCCCATCCGGCTCCGTCGGCAGTAAATCCTTCTGTCCAGAAGGCATCGTCATACGTAAGTTGTGAGGTCATGCTGATGCCCCGCTGTGCCACTTCGGCCAGCAGGTCGATCATTTCGATGGAACTGAACATGGCAGCCACCGGCAACAGCGGGCGGTAAGCCAGTGCGTTTCCGCCAACCCACCATACGTGGTTTCTGAAACGCTCCACGCTGACCACGTCGCGGTCGGTGTCGTCGTTGCGCAACGGTTGTGTGTAAGCCTGCAGTCCCAGTACCTTCAGCATTTCGCAGGCATTCCGCTGGGCATCGCTTCCTTTTCCCTGTTCAGCCTCTTCCATTTCCTTGAGGAAAGTGAAATACGTATTGGCTGCAGCTGCCGGAATGGCAAAGCACGACGCATGGAAACGGGGCTTGTTGTTCGGACGTGAAATCTCGATATTGCCGTAATGCACCATCGCCTTCCATACCCTTTCGTCCGTCGCCTGTTCCTGGCTCAGTTTTCCCTTCCGGTAAGCATCTCCGATGTAATAGAGACGGGTCAGTGCATGACCGATGAAGATACCCACCTCGTCATCCGTCGTATTGAGGTACCCCTGCTGATACCGGTTTTCCTGTTCAAACCGTCTTTCGGTAGCATCCAGGTCACTGAACGTACCCTCTTCGGTCAGCAGAGAAAGGTATTTCTCTGCACTTTCCGGTTTGAAATGCTTATCAACCCGGAACGGAGTCTTGCTGAAATGTGTCCTCAGCTGTGCCAGTGCCCCGGTCTTTTCGGCCGGCCGGTAAGCCAGCGCTTCCCGGTAATACCGGCGGAAGTTCTGATAGGCAAACTCCTGCTCTCCGGTGCGTATGGTGAAATCACTGAGCTGCACGTGGTTTTTCCACAGGCGGATGGCAAAATGTCCGTCTCCCTCCTTATCCTTCAGCACATGCGTAAACAGCACTTCTCCGTCACGGCTGAAAGTCGTAGAGTCATTGTGTACACTGATGACGATGTCGTACCAGCGGTTGGCTTCGAGCAGGTAAGGCATCTGGGTATATTCCTTCAGGAGAGGTTTTATCTTATTCTCATCCTTTCCGTAGAATTCTCCATGATATTTCCGGAAGCGGGTGGTCTTGTTCTCATTGCCTCCATAGCCCACATAAAAAAGATTCAGGTGGTTGTAGTTGCGGAAAAGCCCCTTCCGCTGTTTGGACTTGGCAAAGATATTATCCGGATTTTCAGGGTCATTGGCCCCCCAGAAACAGTTCATGTCACTCAGACGGTCGTATTTCCCGTTGTTCATGACTACCCGGATACGATAACTGATTTCATAGTTACCCGTAATCCTTTCATTGAACCAGAGTGTCAGTCCGTCGGGAGAGAGGATATCCATGATTCCGTTTTCCACACTTACGCGTGCTTTACCGGAAGAATCCTCCAGTGTCCATTCGGATACATTCCAGCTGGTGGCCTGTACTTGTACACTACAGATCAGTAAGATGCACCATAATAGTTTTTTCAGCTGTTTCATTCTTGCTTTGATTATGATTAAGTGAATATTGAAGTTTCAAAATTAAAGATACGCATTTTCTGTGCATAGTTGCAAGGTTTTAGCTTTTTATTTACCGGTTCCCGGACCTGCGTACCGGAGTGGTACAACTTCCGTACGTGGGTTGTACAACCTGCATGCGGAGGTTGTATGACCCGCGTGCGCAGGTCGGCTGGCACCTCGAGGGGCTGTTACGAACATTTAGTGAGGGAAGATAAAATATACGCTTGTCGGAAAGAGATCCTGCGCCGGAGGCCGGATGAAGTGGAAGGGCCTTGCATGTTTATGTATTGTATGGCAGGGAACGGAGGAAAATCCAGTGGGGGAGGACGGGTTGTCGGAGACTTCTCAAAAAAACATTTATACTGAAAATGACAGTGAATCGGGTGAGGCAATCACGCAGAATGCCATCCATGTGGAAAAGAGTACGGGTACGAAGCCGTTTCGGCAAGAGGCAGGGAATTTCCGGGGAAGGGTACCGCCATAAAACAAAAAAAGCGAATATTCAACTATCTGAATACCGCCGGTTTCCCTAAGAACCCCCATTTAAGGGTTCTTGCATCTTCATCTCATCCTGTTATCCTTCTTTCTTTCTTTTACCTTAAAAGCAATTCCTGTTAACCTATCAAAAACTTATCCCTGAAAACAATTACCTTTTTACTAATACCTTAAAACTAAAATTCAAATCTAATACCTTATCAAAAATCTAATACCTTAATCTAAATTGCTTTTTTACCTTTTACTAATACCTTAAATTACCTTAATTCGTATGTTTTTCTATAAATCTTATTGTTTTTGTCTTTCTAGTTTCACAACTACACTGCAAAGGTATGGCTTTTTCGTTAACTGACAATACTATGCACCGGGTTTTTATCAAAAACGCCCCTTTTCATGATTTATATCAAGAAAAGGGGCGTTTTTTGCTGTGTGCGATAACAGCTTTTAAACATTCTACCTGATTTTGTAGATTAAGTTGCGTTTTTGTTAACTATATCCGGGGTGAGGAACTTGAATTTAACATATCGCTATTTCTTAAGATGCAAAATACGCTGGTTGCTGCTTCCCCGGAACTCCAGAAGAGGGGAGTAGAGCGCCTGTTCGAATTTCCCGTCCACCAGTACGTCGATATATGTTAAAATGGGAGACCGCAGCGGGTCGGCCAGCAACTCCTCGTAGGTGTATCCGGTATAGCACCAGACAGGCTGTCGCGTTGCCTCACTGATTTTCCGTATCAGCGCCAGAAATTCTTCGGGGTTATAGAAAGGATCTCCTCCCGAAAAGGTGATGCCGTCCAGCAACGGGTTCCGGTTGATTTCCGAAATCCATTGCTCCACGACCTCATCGGTCACCGGATGCCCGGCAGCCGGATTCCACGATTCCGGATTGTGGCATCCCCGGCAGTGATGCCTGCACCCTGCCAGGTAGATGGAAAAACGGATTCCGTCACCGTCCACAATGGTTTCCGGATATGTATATAAATAATGTAACAAGTGTATGAATATTAAAAATTATCCATGTTTAACCCGGTCTCTTTCTTCCGCACGCTTCGCAGAGTTCCAGCTGCTCAGGTCGCCGGTCAGGTATCCGGTGATGCGTCGCATACGGAGGATGTTCTCGCTGTTGCATATCGGACATTTGTCGTAGATGACCCCTTTGTATCCACAGTTGTGGCAGGTATCCACCGGATGGTTGATGGAACCGTATCCGATGCCCTCGTCGTGCATTACCTTCACGATTTTCGCGATGGCCTTGATGTTCTTCTGTGCTTCCCCGTCGAGCTCTACATATGTAATGTGTCCGCCCAGGGTAATGGCATGGAACGGAGCCTCGCGCTTGATCTTTTCGACAATGGTAATCGGTTCCTTTACGTCTACATGGAAGGAGTTGACATAATAGTCCCGGTCGGTCACTCCCGGTATGATGCCGTATTTCCGTTTGTCCATCCGGGTAAAGCGTCCGGACAGGCCTTCGGCCGGAGTGGCCAGTACCGAATAATTCAGGTGATACTTCTGCTTGAGTTCGGCAACCACCTTGTTCATCTCTTGCACTGCCTCGTAAAGGGTATCCCACGCCTTCTGGTTGTGTCCGTGTCCTTCACCATACAGGGCTACCATGGCATTGTGTCCGCCGATGAAGCCGATGCCCAGGGTACCCTGCTTCAGTACGTCGCCCACTTCTTCGTTCGGGTTCAGCTGGTCGCCTCCCTTCCATACATTGTTGCTCATCATAAAGGGGAACTGGCGGGCAAGTGCCGTCCGCTGGTACTGGTAGCGGGTATACAACTGTTCTCCGATAAACTCAGCCATGCGGTGTACCGATTCGAGGAATTCCTTCTTGGCTGTCCGTTCGATAGCGTCCGGATTTCCGTCCTCGTGCATGTTCTCTGCCTTGATACGGGCCTCAATGGCCAGTCTTGGCAGGTTCATGGTCGTAAATGACAGGTTGCCTCGTCCGAGCGAAGTCTTTTCTCCGTTGAGATTCTCGAACACACGTGTGCGGCATCCCATCGTAGCCAGTTCGTAACGGTAGCGCTTCGGGTCGTTCGCATCCCATTTCTCGTTCTGGTTGAACGGTGTATCCAGGAACATGAAATTCGGGAACAGGGCTTTGGCGGTCGTGCGGCAAGCCTTCAGGAACAAGTCGAAGTTCGGAGCCTCGAACTCGATTTTTCCTTCGAGAGCGTCTTCGAAATGCGCCATGGTCTTCTGGAAATCGTTTTCCGAATAAGATACCCCGTCCTTGATCTTGAAAATCTGAATCGGGAATACCGGAACTTCTCCCCGGGCTCCCAGTCCTTCGATGGTTGCCTTCAGCAGTTCCTCGATGACCATACGTCCCTCGGCCGAGGTGTCGGTACCGTAATTGATGGAACTGAATACCACCTGGTTACCTCCGCGCGAGTGCATGGTGTTCAGGTTGTGTATGAATCCCTCCATAGCCTGGTGGGTATCTTTCTGAACCTGCAGATAAGCCTTGTGCAGGATGTGTGTCAGTTCGTTCTCACTGAGTTCGATGCCGTTTTCCCGGAGGGCAGTCAGAAACTCGCTCTGTGCTTCCTGGGCCGGCTTGATGGAGCGGATCGTATTTCGTGTAATATCCAGTACCTTTTTCTCGTCGATGAGGCTGTCTTTCATCTCCTGCAGGAAAGAAAGGATGGATACGATGGCCTTCTGGAAACTTTTCAGTACTCCCTTTGCCATGAAGAAGTCGAAAGCCGGAATGGCCTGTCCCCCGTGCTGTTCGTTCTGGTTGGTCTGGAAGATGATGGTAGCCAGCGTCGCATAACTCTGGATAGACTGCGGTGTGCGGATGCTGCCGTTCTTGGTATGGAATCCCCGCTCAAACAGGTCGTCCAGGTCGTACTGGATGCAAGTTGTGGTCTTGGTAGGATAATAATCCAGATCGTGGATGTGAATATCCCCCATCTGATGCGCCTCGGCATACTGCTTCGGCAGCAGATACTTGTAAGTATAGTCTTTGGTTACCTCCGAAGCAAAGGTCATCATCTGTCCGGCAGGTGTATGACTCGACATGTTGGCATTGCTCAGGTTGACATCGTTTTTGTCGATGGCCACAATACCGTCCATGATATGCTTCATCTGAGTCTTTCTGTCTCTTTCTGTATTTCTCCACTGGCGGTAGATAATGTACTTCTTGGCTACCTCCGGCTGCGTTTTCATCAGTTCGGTTTCTACCAGGTCCTGAATTTCCTCCACCCCGATGGTCGGTTGGGTGATGTGTGAAATCACGCGCAGGGTAATGGCATTGATTACACTGTCCGAATTGCTGATACCTGTAGCATCGAATGCCTTGTGGATTGCATTTTTGATTTTAGAGGCCGAAAAGTCTTCCCGCTTTCCGTCACGCTTAATGATGCAAGTGGTTGTTGCGTCCATTTCTTTTAATTGAGTAAGTTAAACATTTGACATTGGCGTTTTTCTCTGGCAGGTCTTCTGACTGAACTCTTCCCGGAATACCTTCCCATATGGATGACATACAGTGGTTGCTCGTTGCATTTTCCGGTTCATCGAGGATCACAGCAGCGGGTACTGTTGCCGATTTTCACAGCATTCCCTATTGAAACATAGTTACCGTTGAAAAACGATGCAAATATAGGAAAGGGGAAAGGATTTTAAAAATGACGATTTTGCCCGATTTTCTAAATTAGACAACTTTTTCTGAAGAAAATCCGCTTATAGCTATCTGTAGAGGGTGTTTTTGGAGAACTTTAATTTATAAAAGATTTTATATTTGGAAAATATGAAAACTTTCTTATGACATCAGATAGATAATATAGAGCAATGTTTTAGGGCAGTTTTTAAGGGAAAATTCATGGAAAGCAAGGGTGAGATTGCTTTCCATGAAGGGTATTTCGTGGCGGTTATTCCTGCTTGGGCAGGTTCACCGGTTTCAGTCCCATCTGGGCGGCTTTCTGCAGCATGAAGGCAAAGGCCGCGTCGTGTTCGTTGGGAATTACTCCGTCCAGAATGGCATCTTTGATGGAGCTCTTCAGGCTGCCGATTTCACGGCAGGGCTGCAAGTTGAAGACCTGCATGATTTCCGCCCCGTCTACCGGTGGCTGGAAGTTGCGGATGCGGTCTTTTTCTTCCAGGTCCTTCAGCTTCTGGCGCACCAGTTTGAAGTTGTCCAGGAAACGCTGCTTCCGGGCTTCGTTCTTCGAAGTGATGTCTGCCTCGCACAGTGACATCAGGTCGTCGATGTCATCTCCGGCCTCAAACAGCAGGCGGCGGACTGCCGAATCGGTGACTACATCGTCGGCTATCACGATAGGACGCATGTGCAGGCCGACCAGCTTCTGTACGTATTTCATCTTTTCGTTCATCGGCAATTTCATCTTCCGGAAGATTTCCGGAATCATTTTCTCGCCGATAAAGTTGTGGTTGTGGAAGGTCCATCCTGCACGGGGCTCCCAGCGCTTGGTGCGCGGCTTGCCGATGTCGTGCAGCAGGGTAGCCCAGCGCAACCAGAGGTTGTCGGTTACCTTGGCGATATTGTCCACCACCTCGAGGGTGTGGTAGAAATTGTCTTTATGCCCTCTGCCGTTTCTGACCTCCACTCCCTGAAGTGCCACCAGTTCGGGGAAAATCAGGGCAAGCAGTCCGCAGCGGTCCAGATCGATGAATCCTTTCGAAGGCATCGGCGACAACAGAATCTTGTTCAGCTCGTCCGCAATCCGCTCGCGGGAGATGATGCCGATCCGTTCCCGGTTTCTTTCCAGGGCATTGAAGGTTTCGTCTTCGATATAGAAATTCAGCTGTGTGGCAAACCGGATGCAGCGCATCATGCGCAGCGGGTCATCACTGAAGGTGATGTCCGGGTCGAGCGGGGTGCGTATGATACGCTCCTTGAGATCCTCAAGTCCCCCGAACGGGTCTACCAGCTCTCCATAGCGTTCTTTGTTCAGGCAGACAGCCATGGCATTGATGGTAAAATCACGCCGGTTCTGGTCGTCTTCCAGTGTACCGTTTTCAACCACGGGTTTCCGGCTGTCATGACTGTACGATTCCTTGCGGGCTCCTACAAATTCGACTTCCGTATCGTGGTACTTCACCTGTGCGGTACCGAAGTTCTTGAAAATGGAAACGTGTGCAGCCCGTCCTAGTTTCTTTCCGAACGCTTCGGCTATTTCTATCCCGCTTCCTACTACTACTACATCAATGTCTTTCGATGGGCGGTTCAGGAAAATGTCCCTTACGTATCCTCCCACTACATAACATTCCAGCCCCAGCTCATCGGCGGTTTCTGAGATCAGTTTGAATATCTTGCCAGTAAAGTGTTCTTTCAGTTCCATTTTGAATTTTTCTAAATTGGGATGCAAAATTACAAAAAAAAGGGGAGCTTTAAGGAGTATGAGTTGATTTAATTGTATTTTTGTTCTTTAAATCAAAGAAGAGAATTATGAAGAGAATATTATGGGCCTTATTGGCTTTGGCAACCGTGCTGACCGGTTGCAATGGAGACGAGAAGCAGGCTGCGGAGGTGCTGCAGCGTGCAGAAACCGCTTATGCTTCAGGTGATTTCAGCCTGGCCAAACTGCGGATTGACAGTATCCGGAATTTTTATCCCGAGGCATTCGAGGTGCGCAAGGCCGGTATCCGTCTGATGCAGCAGATTGATCTGAGCGAGCAGCAGAAGACGCTGGTCTATCTGGACAGTATGATGCAGGTGAAAAAGGCTGCTTTTGATGAGCTGAAAGGGCAGTTCGTATTGGAGAAGGATACGGCTTATCAGGAAATCGGTAATTATTTTTACCCGACTCAGGTGGTGGAAAAGAACATCGGACGTTCTTTCCTCCGTGCACAGGTCAATGAGATAGGGGAGATGTCGCTGACTTCCATCTATTGTGCCGGCGGAAACATTCATCATACTGCAGTGAAGGTCAGTACAGACGGAGACATGTTTGCCGAGACTCCTGCTTCCCCCGACAGTTATGAGACTACCGACCTGGGACGTGCCATCGAAAAGGCGGATTACAAAGTCGGAAACGACGGCGGTGTAGCTGCATTCATTGTTTCCAATCAGGACAAGAAAAGAATCCAGCTGGAATTCCTGGGCGACCGCAATTACCGTACGGTGATGCAGCCGAACGATGTGAAGGCGGTAGTGGCTATTTCCGAACTGGCCCGTGTATTGTCGGCCATGGAAGAAATCCGGAAGGAACAGAAGGAGGCGAACCTGAAGATTCAGTTCGTCAAGAGAAAGATGGAAGAAGCCAAACACATGGAGGACCCGCAGTAGACTGATGAGAACATTCTTTTTAGCAGTAGGGATGCTGGCCGGAACAGGTAGCATAATGCCCGCAATGGCTCAGGAGAAGCCGGAGGTGGAATTGAAGGCCGATGTGGTCAGTGTCAATGTGTGGAGAGCGCAGGAGCCGAAGGGGGTGAGTATCCAGCCGGAACTGACGCTTTCGTGGAAAGGATTTTATCTGGCTGCATGGGGAAATGCCGGTTTTGAGAGGGAGAATACACCTGAAATCGACCTGACGCTGGGATATGAAAGTGAAAAGGGCTTTTCTGTTTCGGTGACGGATTATTGGCTCGACGGTACCAGTGGGTTCTTTCATTTCGGCTCGACGAATACCGGCCATACGTTTGAGGCGCAGGTAGGATATGATTTCGGTTTCCTGGATGTGAACTGGTATACGAACTTTGCCGGATATGACGGGGTAAACCTGGAAGGCAACCGGGCGTATTCTTCTTTCTTTTCCCTGAGAGTCCCGTTCAGACTGGGAGGACTGGAATGGGAGGCGGAGGCCGGAGCGGTGCCCTGGACGACGGATTTCTATAACAACGGTTCGGAAGGATTTGCCGTATCGCTGTTGAGTGTAAAGGCTACCAAGGAGATTCATTTTGCTTCCGGATATTCCTTGCCGCTGTTTGCCAAACTGGTCTTTAACCCGAATACGGAGATGGCCCGCATGATTTTTGGAGTCACTTTCTGAGAATGGACAGATCGAAGGGGAGGAGACTGGCAGTATCTGCTGAAGACAGAATAAAAGTATATCATGACAGAAAGGGTACGCATCCTGTATGACGGTGCGTACCCTTTCTTTTTATTCAATGTGTATCAGGCTCTTTACGTGTTCAGGATGAGTTCCTGAGGACAGAACGGGGAAGCCCCGCCCGGATCATAGTGCAAGTCTTTCTGCCACCTTGTTCCAGTCGACCAGTTTCCAGAAAGCTTCAATAAAATCAGCCCTTCGGTTCCGGTAGTCGATGTAGTAAGCATGCTCCCATACGTCGATGACCAGCAGCGGTTTCAACTGTTTTCGCATGGGGTTGCCGGCATTGGGTTCTGCCGTAATGGACAGATGTCCTTCAGCGTCGGCAGTCAGCCAGACCCATCCCGAACCGAAAACGCCCATGGCAGCCTGTGTAAACTGCTTTTTGAAGTCGGCCACACTGCCGAAAGCCGCTGTCAGTCGGGCTTCCAGTGCCTCTGGCAGATTTTCCTGAGCCGGTGTCAGTGCCTCGAAGAAGAAAGTATGATTCCAGGTCTGGGCAGCGTTGTTGTACAGCGGCCCTTCGGCAGTCATTACGATTTCCTCCAGCGATGCGTTTTCGTACGGAGTGCCGGTAATCAGCCGGTTCAGATTATCCACATAGGTTTGCAGGTGTTTCCCGTAATGAAAATCAATGGTTTCCTTGCTCATGTGAGGAGCCAGTGTCTCGTGAGCATACGGAAGTTGAGGCATAAGATGTGTCATAGTATTTGTTTTTTAGTTTACAGATGCAAGATACGCATTTTTAGGCAAATATTTTTCCAAACGCCTGATTTTCTTTTTCAAATCTCCTGAAACGATGACATAGGTCAATCCGGGTTTCTTGGAAAAATGGTAACTTTGCAGCCGAAAAAAGGGGAAAGATTGTGGAACAGGTAATTCATCAGACAAATATTCGTAAGGAACTGACCCGTCTGGTCATTCCGATATTCATTGAGACCCTGCTGATTATGATGCTGGGAGCAGTAGACACCATCATGCTGAGCCAGTATTCCGACGAAAGTGTGGCAGCGGTAGGTGTGGTCAACCAGATTGTCATGTTTGCTTTTCTGGTATTCGAGGTGATTAACATCGGAACTTCGGTGCTGTGCTCGCAGTACTTGGGGGGAAAGCTTTATAAAAACATGATTCAGGTGGTAGGGGTATCTTTGCTGCTGAACCTGGTGGTCGGACTGGTAGTCAGTGCCATTCTTCATTTTGGTGCGGAAACCCTGCTGGGCTGGATGGGACTGCGTCCGGAACTGCTGAAATACGGTATCGGCTACATGGAGATTGTGGGTGCCTTCGCTTTTTTCCAGGCCCTTTCACTGACAGTCTCTGCCTCGTTGCGCAGTGCCAATAAGGCGATTTATCCGATGATGGTGACGGTCTTGGTGAACATTATGAATATCATCGGTAATTACTCACTGATCTTCGGTAAGTTCGGTTTTCCCGAACTGGGTGCCGAGGGAGCGGCTATTTCCACTTCGGTGGCACGAGGTGTCAGCATGGTGGTACTGTTTGTGATTTTGTTCCGGAAACACATCTCGCGTTTCCCCTTGAAATACTTCCGTCCTTTCCCCTGGATCGAACTGAAGAACCTGCTGAAAGTGGGTCTGCCTTCGGCCGGAGAGAACCTTTCCTACAGTTTTTCACAGGTGGTGATTACGTATTATTGGGCAACAATGCCCTGGCAACCCGTACCTATACGGTGAACATCGTAATGTTTGTGTATTTGTTTGCCATAGCGATGGCCCAGGGAGGTGCCATCAGTATCGGACACCTGGTAGGGCAGAAACGGATTCATGCGGCTTATCTGCTGGGACGGTATGTCATGCGGCTTTCCATCCTTGTATCCCTTGTCCTGTCGTGCATCTGGGCCGTGTGCGGACATACCATCTTTTCGTTGCTGACCGATAACGAGGAGATTATCCGTATGGGGGTAACGATTATGGTGGTGGATATTGCCGTGGAAATCGGCAGGGCCGTCAATATTTATGCCACGAATGCCCTGCGCGCTGCCGGTGATGTGAACTTCCCCTTTTATGTGGGACTGGTGGTGCAGTGGACGGTTTCGGTAGGGCTCAGTTATCTGCTGGGTATCTACTGGGGATGGGGACTGATAGGCATGTGGTGTGCCTTCCTGCTGGATGAGAATATCCGGGCCCTCATTTTTGTCCGGAGATGGGGCAGCTTGAAATGGGCCAAAAAGGGATTTGTGAAATAATCAGCGAATACAGCCGGAACAAACCGGTAAAAGGGACTGGTGTGTGCGGGAGGAGGTTTTCTTTGAACGGACATACTTGTTTACAAGCATCGCCCTGCTATTCTCTCTGTAGGAGTACGGCAGGGCGATGCTTATTATGTAGCATACGGTTTGCTGTTGAATGCTTTCCTGTAACTTACATGCTGGCCTTCAGTGCCTTGATGATGGCTGCGCTGAAACCGGAAATTTCCAGTTCGTTGAGGCCCTTGATGGTAATTCCTCCCGGGGTGGTTACCTTTTCAATTTCCAGAGCCGGGTGTGTCTGCTCGTGCTGCAGTAACAACCGGGCACTTCCTTCCAGGGTCTGTGCCACCAGCGTCATTGCATCTTTGGGGCGTAAGCCGGCTTCTATACCTGCCTGCATGGCAGCCTGCACGTACTTCATTACGTATGCAATGCCGCACGAAGCCAGTGAGGTACCCGCAGCAAAGAGCTTTTCCTCTATCAGCATGGAGCGTCCCATCTCATTGAACAGCGTCATCATAATCTGGGTCTGCTGTTCCGTGGCGTTTCTTCGGGCGATTAAGGTCATGCTGGCACATTCCGAAATGGCCGTATTCGGGATGACGCGGAAGATAGGCATTTCCGGATCCACAAAATGAGCCAGGTCCTCGAAGGTCAGTCCGGCGGCGACCGAAACCAGTATCTGTGGCTGGCGCAACCGCAACGGCTTTAAGACTTCTTCTACTTTCCAGGGTTTTACCGCAATGATTACAATGTCAGCTTCTGCAGCATCTTTGTTGCAGTTGCTGGTATGAATATCCGGATATTCGGCTTTCAGCCGTTCCAGTTTCTCGTTGCTGGGATTCGTCACAATGATATCCTGTGCCTGTATATAGTGTCCCCGGGCAAGTCCGCGGGCAATGGCACCTCCCATATTTCCGGCTCCGATGATTGCTATTTTCATAATTCGTCAGATTAATGTGATATACAAAGTTATAATTAAAAAAGAAAGAATCCTATTTTGTACTTCTTATTTTGCCGGTTTTGAAAAAGAGGAAGACATTGAGGAAGAGGGCAAGTTATTAACAGGTCAACAAGGCTGGGGGATAAAAGTAAGGCCGTGATTCCTAATGAGATGAGGAAATCACGGCCTTGCCGGTTGTTTATATGTGCTTTCAACTGTTTTTTTCTGATACCTGCCTTTCCTTTCGGGAAAAAGCCTCTTCAACTGCTCGTCAGCCGGCTGCAGCTATCAGCAGAGAACCCGATGCAGGCGTTCCAGGAATTCATCGGCTTCTGCCTGAGACAGACAGAGAGGAGGAAGCAGACGGATTACGTTGGTTCCGCTGACTCCCGTAAAGACTTTCTGTTCGAAGAGGAGGCGTTTTCTGATTTCCTTGACTGGCTCTTCAAATTCCATACCGATCATCAGACCTCTTCCTCTGACTTCCTTGATCTGTTTGAAATGAGTGAGTTCTTCCAACAAGTGAGCGCCTACCGTTGCGGCATTCTCTACCAGGTGCTCGCTCTTCATGACATCCAGTACGGCAATGGCAGCGGCGCAAGCCAGGTGGTTGCCTCCGAAGGTGGTTCCGAGCTGACCGTAAACCGGAGTGAACTTCGGACTGATCAGTACCCCTCCCATCGGGAAACCGTTGGCAATGCCTTTGGCCATGGTAATCATGTCCGGGTGGATGCCGTTGTACTGGTGAGCGAAGAACTTACCGCTTCTTCCGTATCCCGACTGGATTTCATCGAGAATCAGTACGGTACCGGTCTTGTCACATTCCTGACGGAGGGCCTGCATGAATTCGGTAGTCGGCAGCTGGATGCCGCCAACGCCTTGTATGCCTTCTATGATGACCGCACAGACATCCCCTTTTCCGAGTTCAGCCTTCATGGCCTCGGTGTCATTCAACGGCAGATAAGTCACGTGGTTATTGGCATTGACCGGAGCAATGATCTTCGGATTATCCGTCACCTCAACTGCCAGTGAGGTACGTCCGTGAAAAGCCTTCGCAAAAGAAACCACCCGGGTACGCTGGTTATGGAAAGACGCCAGTTTCAAGGCATTTTCATTGGCCTCGGCTCCCGAGTTGATCAGAAACAGCTGATAGTCATCGTATCCGCAGAGTTCTCCCATGCGGTCGGCTACTTCCTGCTGCAGCTTGTTGATGACCGAATTGGAATAAAATCCCAGTGTGGCAACCTGTTTGCTCAGGGCTTCCACATAGTGCGGATGTGCATGTCCGATAGAGATGACCGCATGTCCGCCGTAAAGATCCAGGTATTCGGTTCCTTTGTCATCCCATACATGACATCCTTTTCCACGTACGATGTTCACATCGAACAATGGATATACATCAAATAGTTTCATAGTTTACTGCATAATATCAGAAGGCAGAAGGCTTGAGTGTCAGTCCCACTGTTTCTTCCAGGTTGAACATCAGATTCATGTTGTGCACGGCCTGTCCGCTGGCCCCTTTCAGCAGGTTGTCGATGCAGGAAACAATGAGCAGTTTGTCTCCGTGTTTTTCCAGGTGAATCAGGCACTTGTTGGTATTGACCACCTGTTTGAGGTCAATGTTCTTCTCCACAATGTGCGTAAATGAATCTTTGGCGTAATAATCCTCGTAGATCTTGACAATTTCCGGCAGTTCGACCTTCGTTTTGACAACGATGGTAGCAAAGATACCCCGTGCGAAGTCTCCCCGGTACGGGATAAAGTCGATCTCAGCATCGAAACTCTGCTGCAACTGCTTCAGTGACTGTTTGATTTCGGGTACGTGCTGATGAGAAAACGGTTTGTAAATGCTCATGTTGTTGTTTCTCCAGCTGAAGTGCGAGGTAGCTCCCGGTTTAACTCCGGCTCCCGTACTTCCGGTGATGGCATTCACCATGATGTCGTTGTTCAGCAGCAGATGCTTTGCCAGCGGAAGCAGTCCCAGTTGGATACAAGTCGCAAAACATCCCGGGTTCGCTACGTGCTTGCTCTGGCAGATGGTTCTGCGGTTCAGTTCAGGCAAACCATATACAAAGTCGTGTTCCTCGCTCTTGATACGGTAATCCATAGACAGGTCGATGATCTTCAGGTCTTCCGGAATCTCATGACTTTCCATGAATTTTTTTGTGTCTCCATGTGCCGTACAGAAAAACAATACGTCGATGCTTTCCAGAGGAAGTTCGTCGGTAAATACCAGGTCGGTTTCTCCGTACAGACCTTCGTGTACGTCTGTAATCTTATTTCCAGCGTTGCTGGAACTGTTGATGAATTTTATCTCTACATCGGGGTGATTGATCAGCAGGCGAATCAGTTCGCCTGCCGTATATCCTGCCCCTCCTACGATTCCTGCTTTAATCATGAATTGAGTCTTTGTCTTTTAAATATTTTCTTCGTCTTTGTGGTTCGCATAATAAGCGCGAAGCGGGGTAGAAAGTACCTTGATGAAGCCTTTCGCATCTTCGGCTGTCCATCCTTTCTGCATTTCTCCGTATTCCCCGAATTTGTTCTTCACCAGGTCGTCTTTTGAGTCAACTCCCACCGTTGCGAAGCTGTAAGGACGAAGTTCCAGTATGGCAGTACCGTTGACATTGCGCTGTGATTCCTGCAGCATGGCTTCGATGTCACGCATCACCGGTTCCAGATACTGGCTTTCGTGCAAGAACATACCGTACCAGTTGGCTACCTGGTCTTTCCAGTATTGCTGCCATTTGCTCAGGGTATATTTTTCGAGGAACTTGTGCGCACCGATGATCAGCATAGGAGCAGCCGCTTCGAAACCGACTCTTCCCTTGATACCGATGATGGTATCTCCTACGTGCATGTCACGGCCGATACCGTAAGCGGCTCCGATTTCTTCCACCTTCTGGATGGCCTTGATTTTATCCTCGAAGACCTCTCCGTTGACCGCATACAGTTCTCCTTTTTTAAATTCCAGTTTCAGCAGTTCGCTTCCGGTCTTGCTTACCTGCTTCAGATAAGCGCTTTCAGGAAGTCCCTGGGTAGAATCCAGGATTTCTCCACCACAGATAGAAGTACCCCAGATACCTACGTTGTATGAATATTTCAGTTTGGTGAAATCTGCCTCAAAACCGTGTTCCTTCAGGTAATTGATTTCATAGTCACGGCTCAGCGCCATGTCGCGTGTCAGGGTGATGATTTCCACTCCCGGTGCCATGACCAGGAAAGTCATGTCGAAGCGTACCTGGTCGTTGCCGGCTCCGGTAGAACCGTGTGCAATGGCATGGGCACCGATCTCATTGGCATACCGTGCGATGGCCAGTGCCTGGAAGATACGTTCCGAACTTACGGAAATCGGATAGGTTCCGTTGCGCAGTACGTTTCCGAATACCATGTATTTCAGGCTCTTTTCATAATATTCCTGAGTAACGTCCAGAGTCACATATTTTACAGCTCCCAGCTTGTAGGCATTTTCTTCGTTCTGCTTCAACTGTTCAGGGCTGAATCCCCCGGTGTTGGCACAGGCTGCGTACACTTCGTATCCTTTTTCTTTTGCCAGATACATAACGGTAAATGAGGTATCTAATCCGCCGCTGAATGCAACGACTACTTTCTTCTTTTCTTCCATGGTTATATTTTTATTATGAGTTTTGCGGAATATTTCTGTGTCTATATATTAAGGTATATATGTCATCAGAAATTGTTTATTTTATCGTCTGTATGTAAGGCCGGATCGTAAAGCATGGCGGTACAGATACAGAATTTGCGCTTTTTAGCGACCAGGATCTCGTGGTTGATGCATCCTTCACATCCTTTCCAGAAGGCCTCGTCGTCTGTCAGTTCGTTGAATGTAACCGGTACGTATCCCAGTTCCGTATTCATTTTCATGACTGCAGCTCCCGAAGTCAGACTGAATATCTTGGCTTTCGGCCATCGCAGGCGTGACAAGGTAAAAGATGCATGCTTGATTCGCTTGGCCAGTCCGCCTCCCCGGTATTTGGGATGTACAATCAGTCCGGAAGTGGCCACATATTGTTTGTTCCCCCATGATTCGATGTAGGTAAAGCCTGCAAATTCATCTCCACAGAGCGCGATGATGGCTTTTCCTTCCTTCATTTTGGTGGCTACGTATTCGTGTGTACGTTCGGCGATACCTGTTCCACGTACTTTGGCTGCCTCGCGGATGGTATCAAGAATTGTGTCAACATATACCTCGTGTGAGGCGTCGGCTACCATTACGTCAATTTGTTTGGTGTCCATTTTTTGTCTGTATCTTGATCTTGTTTTAAATATGATTGATATTCGGTATAATGTGTGCCAGAGCTTGCTTGACACTGGTACGTGTACATCCTTCACGGACTACCAGCATGATGGTGTCGTCACCGGCAATGGTACCTATTATTTCATGAAAATGATTGTTGTCGATGTCATAGGCCAGGCTGCTTGCATATCCCGGACGAGTCTTGATGACTGCAATGTTGTCTGAGAATTCGATGGAAACAAAGCCGTTATGACGTAGCATTTCAGAAGCGCTCTGCGGCTCGGTCATACGCTTGTACATGGTATTGTTGGGCAAAACGTATACGTAATTTCCGTTCATGCTTGCTGCCTTGGCTACTTTCAACTGTTTCAAATCTCTCGAGAGAGTGGCCTGGGTGAGCTGGAAGCCTTCTTTGGCCAATTCCTGAAGCAATTCTTCCTGGCTTCCTACTTCTTTACTCGAGATAATCATTTTTATAGAGTCGAGTCTGCTGTTTTTACTTTTCATCGTGTATAATTATTCTGTTATTGGCTGCAAATATACGGATTAAGTGGAAATTATATGCATATTCTGCTATATTTTTGCGTTTTTATTCTTAATAAATGTGAAATATACATCTCTGGCTGTTTAAAGATGGCTATTTGAAGATTTACTTATCGGTTTTGTTTTCCCTTGACTGTCAATAATTAAATTTTTTAATTATCCTGTCGGGTTTCCTTTTTCATTTTTGATAATGTGAATGTGATTTGAATAAATATTCCGTAAATAACTCTTTCTTCTCTTTTTTGCCCTTAATATTGATATTTCATTAAAATATTGTCACATTTTTTTCAAGATTTATTGAATGGTTTATTTTTTTTCTTTAAATTTGTGACCAATAAATCTATTGAACCTATAAGACGGACAGGAATAATCAAGTTTTGTCCAACAATATAATAATGTATTAGAGCTCTTTGACAAGTAAGTACTTTAAATAAGTTGTAGATTGGTTAGTTCTTTTTTAGGTGAATTGAGAGAGTAACAATGAAAAATAAAAAAGTAAAGGCTATGAAAACGTAAATTTAAACAGCACTTACATGTTTCTCAGAACGTGTATTTTATGAAGAAAAGAAATTAGAAATTTGATCATTAAATTAATAAACATTTAATTAACCTTATCTAGATGAAACGGAGCAAATATTCTCAATTACTATGGTTTTTGCTGTTGGTTCCGGGGAATGCCGTTTGGGCTTCTTCTTATAATAATTTGGATTCCAATGACATTTCTATGTCACAGCAATCTGTAACAACCAAGGGTACAGTCGTTGATACGAAAGGAATGCCTTTGATTGGAGTAAGCATCCTTGAAAAAGGAACTACTAATGGTACCATTACCGATATCGACGGTAATTTCACACTGAATACAGCTGCAGGTGCTACGCTTGAAATTTCTTATATCGGTTATAAAACATTGAGCCTGGGGGTAAAGCCTAATTTGGGACAGATTGTAATGTCGGAGGATACGGAAGTCCTGGATGAAGTTGTGGTTACAGCCTTGGGTATCAAACGTTCTCAGAAAGCATTGAGTTACAACGTGCAGGAAGTAAAAGGGGATGCACTTACTGCGGTAAAGGATGCGAACTTCATGAATTCACTTGCTGGTAAAGTTGCCGGTGTTCAGATCAGTAGCGGTGCTACAGGAGCCGGTGGTGCTACCCGTGTGGTAATGCGTGGTATGAAGTCTTTGACTAAAGATAATAACGCATTGTACGTAATCGACGGTGTGCCGATGTTCAATACCGGAAAGAGTGGCGGTGAAGGTCAGTTCGGAGAAATGGGTGGCTCAGATGCAGTAGCCGACCTTAACCCGGATGATATTGCCAGTGTAAGTATGATGACCGGCCCTTCTGCAGCTGCCTTGTATGGATCGGCTGCTGCCAATGGTGTGGTTTTGATTACTACAAAGAAAGGTGCAGTGGAACGTACTTCTGTATCAGTATCCAACAGTACTACTTTCTCTAAGGCTTATATGATGCCGGAAATGCAGAACCGTTTTGGTACCAGCTCAGGTCTGTTCAGCTGGGGTGACTATACAGACAGAAGATATGATCCGGCCGATTTCTTCAACACCGGTACCAATATCATCAACTCAATCTCTTTGTCAACCGGTAATGACAAGAACCAGACTTACCTGTCTGCTTCAACTACCAATTCGGACGGTATCCTTCCTAACAACAGTTATAACCGTTATAACTTTACTGCCCGTAATACAACCAACTTCCTGAACGACAGGCTGACATTGGATCTGGGTGCTCAGTACATCGTACAGAACAACAAGAACATGGTTTCTCAGGGACAGTACTATAACCCGATTCCGGCATTGTATATTTTCCCGCGCGGTGAGAACTTTGATGAAGTCCGTCTGTACGAACGTTATAATACAAACTACGGTTATATGGAACAGTACTGGCCTTATGGTGATGGAGGTATGTCATTGCAGAACCCTTACTGGATTCAGAACCGTATTGTCCGTACATCTGAAAAGAAACGTTACATGCTGAACGCTTCTTTGAAGTGGAAGGTTACAGACTGGTTCAATATTACAGGTCGTGTAAACCTGGACAACTCCGATTATCGTAACCGTGAAGAAAAGTCGGCATCTACTCTGACTACTTTCTGCGGTGTGAGCGGTGGTTTGAAAGATGTAATGCGCCAGGAGCGTTCATTGTATGCCGATGTATTGGGTACCATCGACAAGACTTTCGGTGAATTCCGCCTGAATGCCAACTTCGGTGCTTCTATTTACCATACATCGATGGATGAAATCTCCATTGCCGGTGACTTGATTATCCCGAACTTCTTCCAGATTAACAATATCAACTTCTCTGCAAACTATAAACCGGAACCTAGCGGTTACAAAGATGAAATTCAGAGTGTGTTTGCAAGTGCTGAATTGAGCTGGAGAAATCAGTTGTATCTGACACTGACCGGCCGTAACGACTGGGATTCAAAACTGGCATTCTCTGACCAGCCTTCTTTCTTCTATCCGTCAGTGGGACTTTCTGCAGTATTGTCAGAAATGTTTGATTTGCCGGAAGTAATTACTTATGCAAAGGTGAGAGGTTCTTATACAGTAGTAGCTTCTTCATTCGACCGCTTCCTGACTAATCCGGGATATGTATATAACGGACAGACACACAACTGGGAAAATCCGACTACTTACCCGATGAAGAACATGAAACCTGAAAAGACCAAATCATGGGAAGTTGGTTTGAACTTGAAATTCTGGGAAAACCGCTTTAGCTTGGATGCTACTTACTACCGTTCAAATACATTGAACCAGACTTTCAGCGTAGATATCCCGCCTTCATCAGGATATAACAAGGCAATTGTTCAGGCTGGTAACGTACAGAACCAGGGTATTGAACTGGCTTTGGGATTCAGAGATGAATGGGCTGGCTTCGGATGGTCTTCTAATGCTACCTTTACATTGAACCGTAATAAGGTAAAACGTTTGGCCAGCGGCTGCACGAACCCGGTAACCGGTGAATTGATTCAGATGGATGAAATGCATGTAGGATGGCTGGGTAAGGAAAACGTTGCTCCTCGTGTAATTCTGACAGAAGGTGGCTCTATGACTGATATCTATGTTTACAACGAATTGACTAAGGACAACAACGGTAATATCAAAGTTGATCAGAGCGGAAATATCAGTATGTCAGACTCTTCAACTCCGACTAAGGTAGGTGACCTGGATGCTGATTTCAACTTGGGATGGACCAACCACTTCACTTATAAAGGTATTGACCTGGGAGTTGTATTGTCTGCACGTGTAGGTGGTCTGGCTTATTCAGCTACTCAGGGTATTTTGGACTATTATGGTGTATCTGAGGCTTCTGCTATAGCACGTGAAAACGGTGGTATTCCTATCAACAACGGTATGGTTGAGGCTCAGAAATATTATCAGACTATCGGTACCGGTGAAGGTGGTTACGGACGTTACTATCTGTACAGCGCTACCAACGTACGTCTGCAGGAATTAAGCCTGAACTATACACTTCCTAAGAAATGGTTCAAGAATGTGGCTAACGTTACTTTGGGTGTAGTAGGACGTAACTTGTGGATGATTTACTGCAAGGCTCCGTTCGATCCGGAACTGTCTGCTTCTACATCAAGTAACTATTATATGAATGTGGATTATTTTATGCAGCCGAGTTTGCGTAATGTTGGATTCAATGTAAAAGTTCAATTCTAAAGGTTATAATGAAGGTCATGAAAAAATTTATAAGAAATATAACAGCCGGTGCCGCTTTACTGCTTATGGTAGGAAGCTGTACGGACAAGTTTGAAGAATATAATACGAATCAGTATCAGATTCATGAGGCTGACCCTGCCACATTGATGAAGTCAATGATAGAGACAATTGTCAATATCCAGCAGAATGACTCACAGATGCAGGATCAGATGGTCGGACAGTACGGAGGATATTTCTGTGCTTCTAATGTATGGAGTGGCACTAACTTCGGTACTTATAATCAGAGTGATGCATGGAACGCATCTCCCTGGAACACTAACTTCCAGAAGATTTACGGTAACTTCTTCCAGGTTAAGGAAGCTACCAATTCATCTGGACACTACTATGCATTTGCTTGTATGATACGTGCCATCAATATGTTGCGCATTGCTGATACATACGGCCCGATGCCTTACAGCCAGGTAAAGAAAGGTAACTTCTATGTGTCTTATGATACGCAGGAACAGGTATATAAGGCAATCCTGGAGGACTTGGCCAATGCGGCAGAAGTGTTGTATAACTATCATGTAGAAACCAACGGAAATGCTCCGCTGGGTGCCAATGACCCTGTATTTGCCGGCAACTATGCCAGCTGGGCAAAACTGGCGAACTCTATGCGTCTGCGTGTGGCAATGCGTATCAGCTCTTTCTTGCCGGATGTAGCTAAGGAAGCTGCCGAAGCTGCAACCTCACATAAAGCCGGTTTGATTGAAGCTAATAACGATAATGCCATGATGGATTGTGGTACTCAGACCAATCCTTATCAGCTGGCTGCTGTTTCCTGGGGTGACTTGCGTGTAAATGCAAATATCGTGGACTATATGGCTGCCTATAAGGATCCGCGTGCTGCCAAGTATTTCAATGCTTCTACTATTGCAGGATTGAACGGACAGTATGCAGGTATGCGTATGGGTGACAAGGATTTTGCAAAGGCTGATGCGGGTGGATACTCTACTCCAAACATTTCCGGCTCGGATAAACTGTTGGTATTCTGTGCTGCCGAAACTGCTTTCTTGCGCGCAGAAGGTAAGTTGCGTGGCTGGAATGTGGGTTCGAAAACTGCCAAGGAATATTATGAAGAAGGTATTACGCTTTCAATGTCTCAGTATGGCGTTTCTGCTGCTGATTACCTGACTGATGAGACTGTACCGACTGTTACTCACGTAAGTGATAATGTACAGAAGGCTCCGGCAACTATCTCAAATACCGTTTGTGTAAAATGGGATGATGCAGACAATACACTTACAGGTAAAAACTTCCAGCGCATCATTACTCAGAAATGGATTGCCAACTATCCGTTGGGTTTGGAAGCTTGGGCCGAACAGCGCCGTACCGGTTATCCGGAATTCTATCCTTGTATCGATAACCTTTCTGACGGAGTGGTAAGTACATCCAGAGGTGCCCGCCGTCTGGCATTCCCTTACACTGAAAAACAGAATAATAAGGCAAACTGCGATCAGGGTGCATTGGATTTGGGTGGAAATGATACGCCTGCTACCGACCTGAAATGGGCAAAGAAGGATTAATAAACAAACTTAAATGAAAACAACGGTATGAAAAAAATACATTTATTACCTACTTTATTTTTGTCATTGGCAACTTCTTTCATGACGGGTTGCAGTGACTGGACGGATGTAGAGGCTGAGGTCTTCCCCGAAGACATCACTTCTGAAGAATATTATGAAGCTTTGCGTGAGTATAAGAGAAGCGATCACCAACTTGCATTCGGCTGGTTCGGAGGCTGGAGCGGTGAAGGTGCCTTTATGAAGAAATCACTTGCCGGAATCCCGGACAGTGTAGACATCGTGTCTATCTGGGATAACGGTTTGGGACTTTCTGAAGCACAGAAGCGCGACATGCAGTTTGTACAGCAGGTGAAAGGTACCAAGGTGGTTTTCTGTAGAATCCTGGCTTATGTAGGTGACGGTTTTACCCCGTCTTATGTAGGTGAGGGACTGGAAGGTCAGGAATACCGCAATGCGGTCAATGAGTTCTGGGGATTCCCTTCTGACGAAAGTGACCAGGCGGCAGTTGAGGCTTCTATCCGTAAATATGCGCGGGCTGTGGCAGATACTCTGAATCTGTATGGCTACGACGGATTTGATATTGATTACGAACCGAATGCCGGACCGCATGTGGGTAACCTGATTAAGCCGGGTTCGGGAGGACATTATGCCAACAATGAAAACTTTGCGATTTTCCTTGATGAACTGGGTAAATATTTTGGCCCGAAGTCGGGTACTGGAAAACTGCTGTTGATTGACGGTGAACCGCAGAGTATGAACGACAGACCGGAACTGGGAGCTTATTTTGACTATTTTGTCATTCAGGCTTACAACTCAGGAAGTGACAATAACTTGGACGGACGTCTTCTGGGAGGCTATGGAGCCTATAAATGCGGATTGGTGGAAACTTTCGGTGAAGTACTGGGTGAGAAAAAAGTTACTAACATGACCATTATGACCGAAAACTTTGAAGCAGTCGATGTGGCAATGAACGGTGGATATAACTATACTGACCGTTGGGGAAACAGCATGAAGTCTCTGGAAGGCTTTGCACGCTGGCAGCCGCGTAACGGCTTCCGGAAAGCGGGAGTAGGTACTTACCATATGGAAGCTGAATTCGGAACCAATCCGGAGTACAAGAACTTGAGAAATGCTATTCAGATTATGAACCCGTCGGGTCATTCTTTACTTAAAAAATAGATAATATTATGAAACGGAAAAATTATATGAAAATATGTCTTCTCTCGGTTTTATTTGTAGGATTGGGGGGATTGACATCTTGCGATGATGCGAAATACAATACGCTGGATACCCATGCTTATATCAATGAGGCTTTGTCGGGTACAAGCGTGAAAGTGAACGTAGATGTAAATAACGAGAGTTCTACTACACTGGATATCCATGTGAGTGACGCTGCTGCCATGGACAGCCACTTTAAACTGGAGGTAGATCCTTCGGTATTGGATGAATATAACCGTATTAACGGTACCAGCTATATTACTATGCCAGAAGGACAGTATGTATTGCCGGAAGATATTGTCATCGAAGCCGGTCAGTATAATGCTTCTGAAACGAAGGTGGTATTGGAACCCTTCTCTGATGAAATGATGAAATCAGGTGAATCATATGCTTTGCCTGTACGTCTGGTTTCAAAAGACGGTGCTTATCCGGTAATGGAAAATACAGGTACTTTTGTCATTCTGGCTGAAAGTATCATCCGTTTCTCTGCTCCGATGTTTACAGGTGGTGCCAAACTCTTCTCTCAGAGTTATATCGACAATCCGGAAACTTATTCACAGTACACTATTGAAGTTCGTTTCCAGATCAGTGATACAGGCAACCGAAACCGTGCGGTATTCTCTACTGATGACGGAGACGGACGCTATATCCTGTTGAGATTTGAAGACCCGAATGCGGAAAGTCCGGATCATCCGCTGCATTCTTTGGTTCAGATCCAGTTGCACAATGGTTATGTAAACCCGACTCATCATTTTGAAGTCAACAAGTGGCAGCACCTGGCAGTTACTTTCGACGGTATGAACTATCGTATTTATATCAACGGTGTCGACAGTGGTATGCTGGCATGCTCGGATGCTTGTAAGACCTTCAAGGCTGTAAACTGGTTCACTGACGGTGACGGTAACCAGAGTGGCTGGTGGGGCAACTGTAAGATTCTGATCAGTGAAGCCCGTATCTGGTCAGTAGCTCGTTCTGCTGCACAGATCCAGAACAGTATGACACAGGTTAGTCCGAAATCAAGCGGTCTGGAAGCTTACTGGCGCTTGAATGAAGGTTCTGGAAATTCATTCGAAGATGCTACCGGAAAGAATCATTCACTGGCTACTAACCAGAAGGTGACTTGGGTAGACGGTATCTTGTCTACAGATACATCTACTGAGTGGCCTAAATAATCATTAATAATTAACTTACCGCAAGTTCATGGTTTTATTGCATTAAAATCATGGACTTGCATACAGAAAGTAATAGTTTATGAAAAAGTTTTTTCAATATATATTGATGGCCGCTTTCATAGGCGGAACTGTCCCCTTGGCTTCATGCGATGACGATGAGGAAGTTTTGAACGAATGGGATATGACTTATGTCTCATTGCTTCAGGCTGATTATCTGAGACCTGTTCCAACTACCTTTAACCTGACTCATGCTGAGGGATCGGGTATAGAAGGAACCATGGAATTCTCCTTTATGGCTTATGCGACAGAAGTGGTAGAACAGGATGTAACGGTTGACTTTGCAGTTACAACTACTCTTCCTGTCAGTGAGGATAAAATCGCACTGAGTGCACAGTCTATGGTAATCAAGGCGGGTCAGAAAAATTCTGAACCGGTAACATTGAGTATTACCGACTGGTCGGAACTTGAAAAGGTGAAAGATGCTGCTGAATATACGCTCGACATTAATGTAAAAGGCATGAGCTGTGCCGACGATGACGTGGCTCTCAGCCAGTTCAACCAGAAGTTCTCATTCAAGATTGTAAAAGCTGCAGAAAGACCGAAACAGGAGCAGCTGGTTTCTACTCCGACTGAATGGATCTTCACCTTCATGGATGGTGTGGAAAATGCCAATGCCAATTCAGTAGCCGGTACCGGAAGCAGTGATGTGGCTACCGATGGAGTTCCTTTCTGGTTTACTGTCGATTTCAAGACTGTCAAGACAGTATCAGGTATTCAGACTAGGCACTGGGGAGCCTCTTATGCTCCGACTAAAATAGAACTGTTCCGTTCAGATGATGGCTTGGATTGGGTTTCATTGGGACAGTTTGATACCAGTGGATCTACTCAGACCGTTAAACTGGACGAAAGAGTGGATACTCGTTTCCTGAAATATCAGATGATTAATGTGCCGGGACGAGTAGATATAATGAGCTTCTCGGTTTATATGTATCAATGATTCTATAATTTAAGGTAAAATCATAAGTGGGGTGAGGGGCAGCCGATGCTATCGTGCTGTCCCTCACTGTTTTTTCATGGTGTCTGCAGGCAAACGGGAAGAAGCGGGAAGACGCTTGTGGGGAAAGTGAATGGCTTAGGCTGGAAGTAACCTGATTATGCAACTGGAGTTTCCTGGTTGTGCAACAAAAGTTGCATGGACGTGCAACCGGAGTTTCACAATCAGGAAACTTTTATGCCATTGGCCTTGCAGCTGTTTCTGTTAAAAGGATGCCGGCGGGAAGCTTCTCGGAGAGGATGTCGGCGGATTGCCTGTATTGGTGACAACCTGTGGAGAATGATGTGGATAAACGATTTCGGAAGCCGGTTTTCGAAATGAAAGATATGAAGGGGAGCTTTCCGATGAGGAAAGCAAAGGCAAAAAGAAACCCCGTGGATCAGTCGTAAACGACTTTCCACGGGGCTCTTTCCGTTTGAATGACGGAATATATTACCTATGCATTATTCGCGTACCAGTGCAGCCTGTTGCTGTACTTCCTGAGGAACGTAGTCGCTCTGGAAGAAGCGGCTTGCGCGGAGCAAGTGTCGCCAGATACTTACCAGCTCCTGTGATTCCTGAAGGATGTTCAGGTATACCATTGAAGCTTTCAGGCTGGTGCTGTCGGCCTCCTGCATGTGATTCATCTGCTGTTTACGCAGTGCCGAAATCTTATTTTTCAAGGCATCTCCCTTTACCAGGATGTCGTCAGCCTCGCTGTAGTTGTTGGCTTCAATCGATGCACAAGTCCGTTCCATCAGCGTACAGAGCTCTTCTCTGATCGGCAGGAACTCTGCAATGCTCTCTTTTGAAATCGGATTGAAGTTGTTGTCTACGTGTTCCTTGCAAGGCTCACAGATACGCTTCAAGCAGTACAGCATCTGTTCGCAACTGTTGCTGCCCAGGTGGAACCAGGTATTCTTTTCAATGGCTACCGTGATAGGAATACGGCGCAATCCCAGAATTTCCTTACGGCGGCGTTTCTTGAGCATTTTCTTCTGCTCGTCTGCGGCATTCATCGCCTTTTTCAGCAATTTGAGGTCTTCGTTGATGAATCCGTCAGTAATCTTCACATAGCTTTCTTCGCTGAAGCGCAGGTAGCTGGTCATTGTTTCCTGGAAGTGCATACGGAGCAGGGTAAGGATTTCTCCCTTGTCTTTGCTCTGCATCATGCGCTTGAAGATATCATCCTGATGTTCGGCCTTTTCTTTCTTGCCATACTGTATGTGGCTGCGTACCAGCAGGAATACGGCAACACCGATGAAGATGAACATACCTACGAAGCTGGTATAGAACATGATGGCAGTAACCAGGGCACAGATGGTGAAGGCTACGAAGGCAGTGATGAACCATCCTCCGATGACAGACAACATACCGGTGATACGGTAAACTGCGCTTTCACGTCCCCAGGCGCGGTCGGCCAGTGAGGTACCCATGGCTACGATAAAGGTTACGTAAGTAGTAGAAAGCGGAAGTTTCATGGTGGTTCCGATGATGATGAGCAATCCGGAGAGTACCAGGTTCACAGCAGCGCGTACCATATCGAAGGCTGCTCCGTTTTCCAGAATCACCTCATCTTTGTTGAAACGGCTGTCAATCCAGCGGCGTACTCCCACCGGGATGACCCGAACCATGAACTCATTGATAGAGGTCGCGCGGCGTACGATGGTACGTGCCAGTGCAGAAGAACCGAACATTTCGTCACCTTCTTCCTGACGGGCAAGGTCGACAGACGTTTTGATTACATTTTTAGCTTTTTTGGAAGTTGCCAGTGCATATACCATGATAATGCCCGACAAGAACAAGAATATAGCGGGTGTTTGTGCGGATGACATAAGAGATGACATCATGAAGTCGTGTACACCGGCTCCGTTGGAGTTGGCCACATAGTCGGTATACGCAGAGAAGCCTGCCAGAGGAACTCCGATGAAGTTGACAAGGTCGTTGCCGGCAAACGCAAGTGCCAGTGAGAAGGTTCCGAGCAATACGATGATGCGGAATACGTTGACCTTGCACCAGTGTAAAATCTGCATGAATGCAGTGAAGAAAAGGAAGCAGGCAGTCACCAGCATGGTGGTGTTCGCCTCAATCCATCCCATTGCTTCGGGTGTCATGAAAGGAGCGCTTTTCAGTCCTTTGATCAAGACGAAATAAGAAAGAGAAGTGACTGAAATACCTCCGAAGATACCAATGGTCCAGGAAAGTTTCTTTTTGTAATTGAAGCTGAAAATCAGACGGGAAATGTACTGTACAAGTGTTCCGGCGATGAAGGCGATGGCTACCGAAAGGAAGATACCCATGATGACGGAAAGTGCCTTTTCGGTGTTCATCATGTCACCCAGCGTAAGCAGGCCGGTCTCGTCACCGATGATTTTCAGAATGGCCAGAATGAAGGTTCCTCCCAGCAATTCAAAAACCATGGATACGGTGGTCGAAGTAGGGAGCCCCAAGGTGTTGAACACATCCAGCAGCACCACGTCGGTAACCATCACCGCAAGGAAGATACACATGATTTCGTAGAAACTGAAATTTACCGGTTGGAAGATGCCGTGACGTGCGATATCCATCATTCCGTTACTCATGATCGCTCCGGCGAAAACTCCTGCAGCAGCTACAATGATAATGGTCTTGTACCGGGCCACTTTGGCGCCCACTGCTGAATTCATGAAATTGACAGCGTCGTTGCTGACACCTACCAGCAAATCAAAGATTGCCAGCATAAAAAGGAATATAACTATTCCCAGATAAATGGTTTCCATATGTTTAACTTGAGATATTTTTTCGGCGGCAAAACTAGATGAAACATGTTATACTGAGATGTCATAGATGTTACATTTGTGTTACAAAGTAAAAGAAAGATAAATTCACTATTTTATAGTGGGTTTATCGCCCGAAAATTAGTACCTTTGTATCCAAATATTTTAAAACTTAATAGCAATGTCAGAGTCAAAGAGAATTAAGACCGCTTTAGTATCGGTTTACCATAAGGACGGTCTGGATGCCATTATCCGTCGTTTAGCAGAAGAAGGCGTGGAATTTCTCTCAACAGGAGGTACACGTCAGTTTATCGAAAGCCTGGGTTATCCTTGCAAGGCTGTGGAAGACCTTACCAGCTATCCTTCTATTCTGGGTGGCCGTGTGAAGACACTTCACCCGAAAGTATTCGGTGGTATTTTGTGCCGTCGTGAACTGGAACAGGACCAGCAGCAGATTGCTCAGTATGAAATCCCTGAAATCGACCTGGTAATCGTAGACTTGTATCCGTTCGAAGCAACGGTTGCATCGGGTGCGGAAGCACAGGCCATCATCGAGAAGATCGATATAGGTGGTATCTCTTTGATCCGTGCGGCTGCCAAGAACTTCAATGACGTGGTAATCGTAGCCAGCAAGGCACAGTATAAGCCTTTCCTGGATATCATTACGGAAAACGGTGCGGTGACTACACGCGAAGAACGCCGCTGGTTTGCGAAAGAAGCGTTTGCAGTGTCTTCTCACTATGATTCGGCTATCTTCAACTGGTTTGACGGAGGTGAACACTCTGCATTCCGTTGTGCGGTAGAAGAACCGAAGACGTTGCGTTACGGCGAGAACCCGCATCAGAAAGGTATTTTCTACGGTGACCTGAGTGCAATGTTCGACCAGATTCACGGTAAGGAAATCTCTTACAACAACCTGTTGGACATCAATGCGGCTGTCGACCTGATCGATGAATTCAAGGGTGAGACTACTTTCGCTATCCTGAAACACAACAATGCCTGCGGTCTGGCTTCACGTCCTACCTTGCTGGAAGCATGGAAGGATGCACTGGCCGGTGACCCTGTATCTGCATTCGGTGGTGTACTGATTACCAATACTCCTGTAGACCGGGCTACTGCAGAAGAAATCAACAAACTGTTCTTCGAAGTTATCATTGCTCCGGACTATGACGTAGATGCGCTTCAGATATTGACTCAGAAGAAAAACCGCATCATCCTGGTTCGTAAGGAAACTGAACTGCCTACCCTGCAGTTCCGCTCTTTGCTGAACGGAGTGCTGGTTCAGGACAAGGATACGAAGTCTCATACTCCGGAAGACCTGAAGCAGGTAACTGAAAAGGCGCCTACTGCAGCTGAAATTGAAGATATGCTGTTCGCCAACAAGATTGTAAAACAGAGCAAGAGTAATGCCATCGTACTGGCTAAGGGCAAACAGTTGTATGCCAGCGGTGTGGGACAGACTTCACGTGTAGATGCTTTGAAACAGGCTATCGAAAAGGCCAAGTCATTCGGATTCGACCTGAACGGTGCCGTAATGGCCAGCGATGCTTTCTTCCCGTTCCCTGACTGTGTGGAACTGGCCGACAAGGAAGGTATCAAGGCAGTTATCCAGCCGGGCGGATCGGTAAGAGACGACCTGACTTTCCAGTACTGCAACGAACATGGAGTGGCTATGGTACTGACTGGAATCCGTCACTTTAAACATTAATAATTAAAAAGGAAGCGGTTGAAAGCTTTACGGTTCCCGGATCGGACAGGCGTCTGGTCCGGGAACTTGGAAATCAAGACTGAGACTCAAGAACTAAATTTTAAACTAAGAACTTAAAAATGGGATTATTTTCCTTTACACAAGAAATAGCAATGGATCTTGGAACTGCCAATACGATTATATTGAGCAATGACAAGATTGTGGTAGATGAGCCGTCTGTGGTTGCACTTGACCGCCGGACTGACAAGATGATTGCAGTGGGTGAGCGTGCGAAACTGATGTATGAGAAAGAAAACCCGAACATTCGTACGGTGCGTCCGTTGCGTGATGGAGTCATCGCCGACTTCAATGCCTGTGAGCAGATGATGCGCGGGCTGATCAAGAAGGTGAATACGGGACGCCGCCTGTTTACTCCTTCCTTGCGGATGGTGATCGGTGTACCTTCCGGAAGTACGGAAGTGGAACTGCGTGCGGTGCGCGACAGTGCGGAACATGCAGGTGGACGTGACGTGTACCTGATTTTTGAACCGATGGCTGCTGCTATAGGTATTGGTCTGGACGTGGAAGCGCCCGAAGGTAATATGATTGTGGATATAGGTGGTGGATCGACGGAAATCGCGGTTATCTCTCTGGGAGGTATCGTGTCGAACAACTCCATCCGCATTGCGGGAGATGATCTGACTGCCGACATTCAGGAATATATGAGCCGCCAGCACAACGTGAAGGTCAGTGAACGAATGGCAGAACGTATCAAGATACACGTAGGAGCTGCCTTGACCGACCTGGGTGATGAGGCTCCCGAAGATTACATCGTAAGAGGTCCTAACCGCATTACGGCACTCCCGATGGAAGTTCCCGTATGCTATCAGGAAATCGCGCACTGTCTGGAGAAGAGCATCGCTAAAATCGAGACTGCCATCCTGAGCGCACTGGAAAATACACCTCCTGAACTGTATGCCGATATTGTGAGCAACGGTATTTATCTGGCAGGTGGTGGTGCCTTGCTGAGAGGTCTGGACAGACGCTTGACCGATAAGATCAATATACCTTTCCATATTGCAGAGGATCCTTTGCTGAGTGTAGCCAAAGGTACAGGTATTGCGTTAAAGAATGTGGATCGTTTTTCGTTCCTGATGCGATAAAGATTACAGGCAATTGACAATTGACAGTTTATGAGGTGAACAGGTTTCATTGAATTGTCTATTGTCAATTTTCAATTGCCATACATTGGATTATGAGAAATCTGCTGAATTTTTTGTTGAAACATGACCACTGGCTGCTTTTTATCTTTTTGGAAGTGGTCAGTTTCACTCTGTTATTTCGTTTTAATAATTATCAGGGAAGTGTTTTCTTTACTTCGGCCAATTATGTGACTGGGGTTGTATGTGAGATGGCAGGTAATGTTACTTCCTACTTCGGATTACGCCGTGTGAATCGGGATTTGATGATGCGTAATGTGCAGTTGGAATTAGAGGCGCAACGCCTGAAGAGCCTGTTGTATCATTATGAGAAAGACAGTACACAAGTGGCTTTGGTAAACCGTTATCTGGAGGACACTTATTCGGTGATTCCTGCGCGCGTGGTGAACAACAGCATTGTGCGTACGGACAACTATCTGACCATCGACAAGGGAGAGGCAGACAGTGTGTATGCCGAGATGGGAGTGGTATGCGGTACGGGAGTGGTAGGCATTGTGTATCAGGCCTCGGCCCATTATGCCGTAGTACTTTCTGTCCTGAATTCGAAAAGCAGTATCAGTTGTAAGATAAAGCGTACCGATTATTTCGGAGTCCTCAAATGGGAGGGGGGCTCTTCACAATATGCCTATTTGCGTGACATTCCCCGTCATTCGGAATTCAGCCTCGGAGACACTGTGGTGACAAGCGGACACAGTGCGGTCTTTCCGGAGGGTATTCCGGTGGGTACGGTAGACGATATGAGCGACAGTCATGACGGTTTGTCGTATTTGCTGAAGATACGTTTGTTTACTGACTTTGCACGGTTGAATGATGTAAGTGTGATCGGTTTCCAGGGAGCGGCCGAACAGGCGAATCTGGAAAAGAGTATTAAATAATGTGTGTGTCCGGTGGCGACTGAACCGTGCCGGGAGTTTTATTGACGTTTAGTGTGAACTTTTATGATACAGTTAGTATATCGTTCTGCCTGGTTTGTCTTTTTCTTATTGCTGCAAGTGCTGGTGCTCAACCGGGTGCATATATCCGGTTATGCGACTCCGGTACTGTATGTGTACTTTATACTGATGCAGCGCACGGAGACTTCCCGCAAGCAACTGATGTTGCAGGCTTTTTTCCTGGGGCTGTGCGTGGATATTTTCAGTAATACTCCGGGAATGAATGCGGCGGCCAGTACGTTTCTGGCTTTTGTCCGTAACGGACTGCTTCGCATGCAGACGCTGCGGGGAATGACGGAAGATTATGCTCCGGGCATGCGTACGATGGGAACCTCGCCTTTTCTGCGATACGTCATCAGTTGTGTCTTTATTCACATCACGCTGCTGCATCTGATCGATGCTTTCTCACTGTGGCAGATGAAGAACCTGCTGTGGAAGATTCTCTCGGATGTGTGCGTGACGGTAATCTGTGTGGTATGTGTTGATATGGCTAGGAGGAAAAGATAGTGGACAGAAACTATGATCTGGTAAAAAGAAGATATGTCATCGGGGGGGCCGTGTTCTTCGTCGCTCTCCTGTTCATCGTGCGGCTGTTCTTCCTGCAAATCATGAGCGATGATTATAAGAAGAATGCCGACAGTAATGCTTTCCTGAAGAAAATACAGTATCCCAGCCGAGGGGTGATTTACGACCGCAACGACCGTTTGCTGGTGTACAATCAGCCGGCATATGACATTACGGTGGTCATGAAGGAGATGGTGAGTCTGGATACGGCCGATTTGTGCCAGACCCTGAACCTTACGCCGGAGTTTGTCCGCAACCGTTTCCGGGATATGAAAAACCGGCGGCTGAACCCGGGATATTCTCCTTATACGAATCAGGTGTTCATGACCCAGCTCTCGGCCGAAGACTGTGGGGTCTTTCAGGAAAAACTGTTCAAATTTCCGGGCTTTTACATTCAGCGGCGTACCATCCGTCAGTATAATTACAATGCGGGGGCCCATATCCTGGGGGATATTGCGGAAGTCTCGAAGTCGGAAATGGAGGACGATGAGTATTACCTGCCGGGAGACTTCATCGGGAAACTGGGAGTGGAGCGGTCGTACGAAAAGCAGTTGCGCGGTGAAAAAGGGGTAGAGGTACTGCTGCGGGATGCTCACGGAAGAATACAGGGAAATTATATGAACGGAAAGTTCGACAAGCCTTCCGTCCCGGGAAAGAACCTGGTTTTGAGTCTGGATATCGACTTGCAGATGTTGGGTGAGCGTCTGCTGGAAGGAAAAATCGGAAGTATCGTGGCTATCGAACCGGAGACGGGAGAGGTGCTCTGCATGGTGTCTTCGCCTTCTTACGACCCTCATATGATGATTGGACGAAACCGGGGAAAGAATCACAATGAAATGGCACGCGATCCCTGGAAGCCGTTGCTGAACCGGGCAATTATGGGTACTTATCCTCCCGGATCGACGTTCAAGACGACTCAGGCGCTGACCTTCCTTCAGGAAGGGATTATCAATACGGGTACCAGTTATCCTTGTTTCGGGGGATTTTCGTATAAGGGACTGCATGTGGGTTGTCACGGACACCCTTCGCCTTTGTCTCTGGTGCCTGCCATTGCGACTTCCTGCAACGGTTATTTCTGTTGGGGACTGTATTATATGATCGGGGCACGTCAGAAATACGGTACGGTGCAGAAGGCCATGAATACCTGGCGTGATTACATGGTTTCGATGGGCTTCGGCTATACGCTGGGCATCGACCTTCCCGGTGAGAAGCGTGGAATGATTCCGAATGCGAATTTTTATGATAAGGCGTATCGCGGGTCCTGGAACGGGCTGACTGTCATCAGTATCTCTATCGGACAGGGTGAGGTGACGGCAACTCCTCTTCAGATTGCCAATCTGGGGGCGACCATTGCCAACCGAGGATATTTCGTGACACCTCATGTGGTGAAAAAGGTGGAAGGAGAGGCTCTTGATTCGCTGTATACCCAGCGCCGGTATACCAAGGTGGATGCCAGTCATTACGATGAAGTGGTGCAGGGCATGAGGGCCGCTGTGACGGGAGGTACCTGCCGGATGGCGAATTTGCCGGACATTGAGGTGTGCGGCAAGACGGGAACGGCCCAGAACCATGGAAAGGACCATTCGGCATTCATGGGATTTGCTCCGATGAACAACCCTAAAATCGCCATTGCGGTGTATGTGGAAAACGGAGGATGGGGAGCTACGTACGGGGTTCCTATCGGCCGTCTGATGATTGAACAGTATTTAAAGGGAAAACTCAGCCCGGAAGACGAGGTATTGGCTACGGATATTCAGAAAAGAAGAATTGATTATGGCTTACAGGAAAGATAGTATATGGAAGACGGTGGACTGGTGGACGATTGCATTGTATGTCATACTGGTCATGTGTGGCTGGCTCAGTATCTGTGGAGCCAGCTACGACTACGGTGACCCTGATTTCTTCAGTCTGTCTACCCGTGCCGGAAAGCAGTTGATGTGGATCGGGTGTTCCTTCGGTCTGGGCTTCGTGCTGCTGATGATTGAGGAGCGCTTCTATGATACCTATGCCTATCTGATTTATGGCATCTTATTGCTTCTGCTGTTCGGAACCATCTTCAATCCTCATGAAATCAAGGGGTCGCGTTCGTGGATCGTGCTGGGACCGGTGAGTCTGCAGCCTGCTGAATTTGCCAAGTTTGCTACGGCCCTGGCACTTGCCAAGTATATCGGTGAATATACCTTCTCGATGGAGAAGGGAAAGAACCTGATGATGGCATTGGGAATCATTCTGGTGCCGATGGTGCTGATTGTGTGTCAGAAGGAGACGGGTTCTGCACTGGTGTATCTCTCCTTTTTCCTGGTGTTGTACCGGGAGGGAATGACCGGAGCGGTATTGTTCTCCGGTATTTGTGCGGTAGTCTATTTTATTGTGGGTATCCGTTTCAGTGAGGTCATGATGCCCGACGAATGTACCTCGTGGGGCGATTTCTCGGTGATGACTCTGATTGTTATCTTCTCGGCCTTGCTGGTGAAGGCCTACGGAAAGAATTACAGTCGTGCTTTCGGTTATATCCTGCTGGCAGGCCTTGGTACCATATTGCTGGGAGTTCTGTTCTCGTTGTACGTAATTCCTTACGACGTGGCCGTCCTGCAGGCGTTTGTCTTTCTGGCGTTGTGCATCTACCTGGTTTATCTCTTCCTGAGGGAAAGACTCCGGAGCTATCTGTATATCCTGTTTTTTGCCCTGGGCTCTGTAGGCTTTTTCTATTCGGCCGATTATGTCTTTAATGATGTGCTGGAGCCGCATCAGCAGGTGAGAATCAAGGTGCTGCTGGGTATGGAGGACGATCCGACGGGAGCGGGCTATAATGTCAACCAGAGTAAGATTGCCATCGGTTCGGGCGGTTTCCTGGGAAAAGGTTTTCTGAACGGTACCCAGACCAAACTGAAATATGTGCCGGAACAGGATACCGACTTTATCTTCTGTACGGTGGGTGAGGAGCAGGGTTTCGTAGGAGCATCTGCTGTCATTCTTTTGTTCTCGGTTTTCATCTGGCGCCTGATCTGGCTGGCCGAGCGGCAGAGTTCCCGCTCTGGCAGGGTGTACGGATACTGTGTGCTGAGTGTCTTTTTCTTCCACCTGTTTGTCAATGTGGGGATGGTATTGGGACTTACTCCTGTAATCGGTATTCCCTTGCCTTTCTTCAGTTATGGAGGATCATCCCTGTGGGGATTCACCATCCTGCTTTTCGTCTTTCTGCGTATCGATGCTTCCCGTGAGGGGTAAGAGGCAGATACCGATGTCACTGACTTCTTCCAGCGGATTCTCTTTCATGAGGTGGGTAAGCTGGAGAATGGAATCGGTCTCCTGCAGGCGGATGGTACCGACAGTCTGTACGTACTGAATCAGTGTCTTTCCATTGCCCTTCCAGTTGCCTTCCTCGTCCGACAGATACAGATGAAAGGTATCTGCAGGCAGATCGGGCTGTGCCGGACGGCTCAAGGCGAGCCAGATGTCACGGTAAGGATAGCGTATGGTGTGCCGGATATCGATTTCCAGCGAATAGGTGCCGGGAAGCGTAAGTGAGTGGGGAAGCTGGAAAGAAAGCATATCTTTATTTTCCCACGATGGACCGACCTGCTGGAACGAGTGGTATTGGGGAGAAGGCTGACAGCCGCTTGTCATGATTATCAGCAGACTGCACAGGCAGATGCATACGGACAGTGACCGTAAGTGTCGGGTAAAAAAATGAAAAACGTTATACATACTCAGTGGGATGACATATCATTTCTGCCTGATACAGGTGGATGTATCAGACAGAAATTGTAAAGTAATCAGGAAATAGGCTGTTCTTTTTCCGCTACAGCCTTAGGACCGGCCGGCTTTTTATCTCCAGCCTGCTCATTGGCCGGTTTCCGGTTGAAGTTGCGGTTGTTCTTTCCTCCGTTGTTCTTCTTGTTTTCCTGTCGTGCGGCAGGACGCGGTGTATTGCCGTTTTCCGAGGCAACGGGAGGACGCTTGGCATTTTCTGCCTTGACCGGTTTTTCGTTCTTTGCGGGCTGATTCGTCTTTTCAGCTTCCGGAGAAACACCGTTCACTTCTTTGTGCTGAGGCTCGTTATTTCCTCCTTTTTTCTTTTCTCCGTTCTTTTTCTCGTTCTTTACGCCCGGAGCATTCGGCTTTTCTCCTTTTTTCTTTTTCCGGTTCTTACTTGCCTTGTTCTTGTCGAAACGGGTCAGGCTTTCCTGCTCCAGCAAGTCCTTCGACTGCTTGGTCTCAGTATGTCCGTCGTCCTGAAGTTTTTCCGGTTTCTCACCCCGTTTGTTCATGTTGATGATTTCAAAGGCACGGCGGGCAGTAATGGTTGCCTCATTGGCCAGGAAGTTCTTGTCGGTAGAATAGGTGATGACTCCCTTCAGAATGTCTGCCTTGAAGTAGAAATAAGTCGCATCCTGTGTTTCCAGCGTGATTTCCTTGCTTGGCAAGCGCTTCTGGCATTCTACGTATGCATCGATTTCATAATTGAGGCAACATTTCAGCTTGGCACACTGTCCGGCGAGTTTCTGCGGATTCAGTGAAATGTCCTGATATCTTGCCGCACTGGTTGAAACCGATACGAAACTGGTCATCCAGGTAGCACAGCACAGCTCGCGTCCGCAAGGACCGATACCTCCGATACGGCCGGCTTCCTGACGCGCTCCGATCTGTTTCATCTCGATACGGACCCGGAAGGCTTCGGCAAGCACCTTGATAAGCTGACGGAAGTCCACACGCTCGTCGGCAATGTAGTAGAAGATGGCTTTGTTGCCGTCTCCCTGATATTCCACGTCACCGATTTTCATCTGCAGACCCAGGTCGGCCGCAATCTGTCTGGAGCGGATCATGGTGGAATGTTCGCGGCTCTTGGCTTCCTCGTATTTCTCCAGGTCCACCGGTTTGGCCTTACGGTAGACACGCTTGATTTCAGCGTCCGGTTTCATGCCGCTTTTCTTCATCTGCAGCAACACCAGCCGTCCGGTCAGAGTGACGGTTCCGATGTCATGACCGGGACTGGCTTCTACAGCCACGATATCCCCTTTTTCCAGTTTCAGACGGTTGCTGTTCTTGTAATATCCCTTTCGGGTATTCTTGAACTGCACTTCCACCATATCTTGTTCTTCCGGATCGGCAGGAATGTCTGCCAGCCAGTCGTATGTATTTAATTTGTTGTTCTGTCTGCCACAGCCTTTGCAGGACAGACTTCCACTTCCGTTTTTCAGCAGGAACTTACTCATATATATTATTTTTTATGCAGACTCTCCGGTCCGTCGCTTCGTATCGGCAGGTTCCGGAGGATATTCTTTATATTAGGTTTATATTAAGGTTGCTTTAGTAATACAATCATTTTCAGTGAGAAATCGAAGAATACAAATTTGGCATTGGCATTCTGCTCAATGTGTCTTTGAGACAGTTCGATTTCGGTCAGAATACCTATCACGTTCCTTTCGTTGATGAAAGGGGCGAACCTGACAGCAAACTGCTGTTCGGAAACCGACAGGTAGTTCATGTCTTTTTGCCTGAAGTTGTAGATAAAGTTCTCGCGCAGCATGTGCTGGCAGTAGGATAAAAAGCGCTTTTGCTTTTCTCTTCCCATTCCGGCCAGCTGCTCGCTCCAGGCTTTCATTTCTTTGATCTGTCTGGCATAGGCAAGGCGCATCAGTGAGACAAACAGGTCGAAGAAGGTATTGTTTTCTTCGTGCGTATGGATGGTCTCCAGGGCTTTCAGTACACTTCCCTCCGAACGGTGTGCGATATCGGCTGCATCAGTGGGGGGGAGCATGTACCGCTTTTCGAGCATCTGGCTCAGGTCGCTTTCTTCCAGTAAGGGGATGTTGATGCGCTGCATACGGCTTACCAGTGTGGGAAGTACCATGTCGGGTTCTTCCGTCACCATCAGAAAGACGGTGCCCTTGGGAGGCTCTTCCAGAAGTTTCAATAACTTGTTGGCGCATTCCGCGTTCATTTTTTCCGGCTGCCAGATAATCATGATCTTCCGGTCTCCCTGCGAGGCCTTGAGCGACAGTTTCCGGTAAATCTCATCGCTTTCGTCCACAAAAATGCCGGGTTGCGCATTTCCCGCTTCAATGCGCTGCATCCATTGGGGAAGGGAGAAGTAAGGAGATTCTGTCAGCATCTGTCTCCAGGGCTCTATCCAATCGTCGGAAACCACGGGGCGTCCGGGCTTTTTCCTGATGACAGGAAAGGCAAAATGTACATCCGGATGTACGAGTTTTCTCATTTTCACGCACGAGGGGCATTGTCCGCAGGCATCGTCGTGCTGCGGGTTTTCACAACACAGCAGGGTTGCGAAAGCCAGTGCCAAAGGCATCTTTCCGGTACCTTCGGCTCCGCACAGCATGATAGCGTGAGGAACTCGCTGCTCACGTAACATGGAAAGGAGGATCTCTTTTACTTTATGTTGACCGATGACATCTTGCAATAACATATCAGAAAATTTTTTCGGCTACTTGTTTTACGCTGTCTACCGCTCCTACCGTGTAGAAGTGAAGACTGGGAACTCCCTGGGCCATCAGTTCACGGCACTGGTGGATACACCATTCGATACCCAGTTGCTTGGCCTGACTGTCGTCCTTGCATTTTACCGCTTCGGCAGCCAGCTCCATCGGCAGGTCGACCTTGAAGGTCTTCGGAATGACGCTCAACTGTGACAGTTTGCTGAAAGGCTTGATTCCGGGGATGATAGGGATGTGGATACCCTCTTCCCGTACCCGTTTCACAAACTCCAGGTAGCGGCGGTTGTCAAAGAACATCTGGGTAACGGCATATTCCGCTCCGGCTTCTACCTTCTGCTTCAGGTACATGATGTCCATGTCCATGTTGGGGGCTTCTTCGTGCTTTTCCGGGTAGCAGGCTACTCCGTAGCTGAAAGGATGAAGCGGTGCCTTGATGGGAGAACCGTCGATGAACACCCCCCGGTTGAAGTCGTTCACCTGCCGTTCCAGGTCGAGAGCATGTGCATGTCCTCCCGGTTCCGGAACAAAGGAAGATTCGTGCTTGGCCTTGTCTCCCCGGAGAATCAGCAGGTCGGTGATGCCTAAGAACTGCAGGTCGAGGAGCATGTATTCCGTATCTTCCTGAGTAAATCCGCTGCACAGCAGATGAGGTACCACCGTAATGTCATAGCGGTTTTTGATGGCAGCCGCTACGGCTACCGTTCCCGGACGGCGGCGGATCCGTCGGCGTTCGAACTGTCCGTCGGGCAGGGGCATATATACGTATTCACTGCGGTGGGTGGTTATATTGATATATTGTGGGTTGAACGGCCTCAAAGTCTCAATATCCTGATAGAGCTTCTCTATGTCTGTTCCTTTAATAGGCGGAAGCAGTTCAAAAGAGAACATAGGCTCAGGTCGTGATGTGATTAAATCGATTACTCTCATTTCGTTATCTTTGTATCTGTTTGAATTTTAATTGCACTTTCGCAAAAATACAAAAAAATGTGGTACTTTCTAACAGATGTCCTGAAAAGATATTTTATGAGCCGATGTCAGAGAACGGGAGTAAACAAATGGGCAAACCAGCCTAAAATACGTTTCCTGATGCTGCGTTTCTTGTATTCTTCCTTGGTAAGGACGGTGCTGTCTGCCTTGTCCTGGCGGAAAATCTCTGTCAGTTCGGCCGTCACCGGCAGGTCGAGGATGAATGCATTGATTTCATAATCGTATCTCAGGCTCCGGCTGTTCAGGTTGGTACTGCCTACCGTGCAGAAGCGTTCGTCTATCATCATGATTTTGGAATGATGAAATCCTCCGTTGTAGATGTAGATGTGGGCTCCTTTCTTCCGGAGTGAGTTGGCGATGTAGAGGGCGGCATCAGGCGTAAAGGGAATGTCCGATTTTCCCGGAATCATGATGTCTACCCGTACTCCCCGCTTGATGGCCTTTTCCAATGCCTTGCGTATGCTTGCCGTCGGAGTAAAGTACGGATTGATAATCTGTATTTTATGGCGTGCGGAGTTGATGGCTGCAATATAGGCATCCCGCATCGCTTCCGGGGTCTCTTTCGGTATCCGCTGCACGATGGCTACCTGGCTTCCCCGGGTGGAGTCGGCCTGTGTGGCTGCTGCGGTAAAAGGGAAAAACTCCGGACCGTTGATGTGCTGTCTGGTTTCTTTGTTCCAGGTGTGCAGAAAGGCTTTCTGCAGTTCTTCCACTGCCGGACCTTTGATGCATACGTGCATGTCTCTCCACTGACCGACCTTGGGCAGGCCGTTGATATAATAATCGGCAATGTTCATTCCTCCGGTGTAGCCAACCTTTCCGTCGATGACGACAATCTTCTGATGGTCACGGCTGAATGCGTGGTTGATGTAAGGAAAACGGATCGGGTCGAATACCCTTATGTCAATTCCTTTGTCGCGGAGTATCTTCAGGTGTTTTTTTCTCAGAGGGCGGTTGTTCGACATGTTTCCGAAGGCATCGAACATGGCTCTGACCTTGACTCCTTCTTCGGATTTCCGGATGAGGATTTCAAACAGCTCGCGGGCGATAGAGTCATTCCGGAAGTTAAAATATTCCAGATGAATGTGTTTCTTGGCTTTTTCTATCTCACGGAACAGGTGTTCGAACTTTTCTCTTCCGCTCGTCAGCAGTTCCAACTCATTGTGGAAAGTGGTTTTGATATGCTGTTCCTGTAAATAACGGACAAACAGCGTATCCGAAGAAATATAATTTTTAAAATAGTTGTCCAAACTGTCCGGGGTGTTGGCCGATAGCCTACAGGAAAAGGAGATACATCCCCAAAACAGCAACAATATGTATATGTAGTGGTATTTCTTCCAACAGTTAATTTTATATATCATGTGCTTTAATTTTAGGAGGACAAAAATATAAAATAAAAACAAGAAAAGGTCATTTCCCTCTTTCTTACTCGGCATTTATGTATTTTTAGACCATAAAAACGGACAAATCAACTGAAAATAAGCCGTTATTGTCGGGCGGAAAGCCGTGGGGGACTGTAGGTTCGTTTGTTTTTGTGGGATAAAATTTATAAATTTGTTGAAAATTGGATAATTGAACGGGGTATGGATGCTGCTGTAATAAATGAAGTCTTTTCGGGATTGTTCCATGTACTTTATTTGGCGGTGATTCTGGTAACTATTCTCATCGTGATATTGGACAATCGGAATCCGGTCAAGACGATGGCATGGATTCTGGTCCTTTTTTTCCTGCCGGTAATAGGATGGTTCTTGTATTATTTCCTCGGGAGGAGTACCCGAAAGGAACGCCTGATTACCCGTAAAGGGTATTCGAGACTGAGCAAGCGTCCGGTGCAGGCTTTTCAGCAGCAGGATACTTCCTTCCAGTGGTCGGAACTGAACCGGCTGGGTGATTTCTTTTACAGGGTAAATTCGGCCCTGTTGTTTTCCGGAAACAAGGTAGATGTGTTTACCGACGGTCATACGATGCTGTCGGAACTGATCAGGTCGATAGCTCAGGCCCGCCATCATATTCATCTTCAGTTTTATATTTTCGAAGACGATCCGATGGGAAGGCTGCTTCGGGACCTGTTGATTGATAAAGTCAGACAGGGTGTTCAGGTACGCCTGCTCTACGACGACGTCGGATGCTGGAAAGTCAGTCCGATGTTTTACGACGACATGTTGTGTGAGGGAATCGAGGTCCAAAGCTTTCTGAAAGTCCGTTTTCCCCGTTTCACCAGTAAAGTCAATTACCGTAACCATCGCAAGATAGTGGTCATCGACGGAAAGGTCGGTTTCATCGGAGGCATGAACATTGCCGAGCGCTACCTGCACGGACTGGGGTGGGGAAAGTGGAGAGATACCCACGTGCGGATCACCGGCAAGGCCGTATACGGTTTGCAGACGGCCTTTCTGACCGACTGGTATGCCATGGACCGTACCTTGCTGACGGCGGCGGAGTTCTTTCCGAAAATTGAGGATGCCGGCGATTCGGTGGCTCAGATAGTCACCTCGCATCCCGTAGGGGAATGGCATGACATGATGCAGGGTATTATTCTCGGGCTGACCCGTGCCCGCCATTATTTTTACGTACAGTCTCCTTATTTCCTGCCAACCGATGAGGTCATGAATGCTTTTCAGATAGCTGCCCTTGCCGGAGTTGACGTGCGGGTGATGCTGCCCAAGCGGGGAGATACCTTCCTTGCCCATAAAGGATCGCTTTCGTATATGGACGACCTGCTGAAAGCCGGAGTCAAGGTCTATCTCTATCGGCGAGGCTTTCTGCATTCCAAGATGATGGTTTCTGACGATGAGGTCGCTTCGGTCGGGTCGGTCAATATGGATTTCCGCAGTTTCGAACACAACTTTGAGGCCAATGCTTTTTTCTATGACCGTCCGACCGTGTTGCGGATGAAGAATATTTTTCTGGCAGACCAGAAGGACAGCCTGCTGCTTTCGTCCAAGGTCTGGGGCAAGCGCTCCCGGATGAATAAAGCTACGGAGTCCATCGTGCGCCTGTTCGCTCCTTTGCTGTAAGTTCGAAAAGAGTCATGGGGAGAAGCCTCCTGGAAAATGGGGGAAGGTGAAGTTCCGGAAAGAGGGAAGTGCAGGCTGTTTCATCAGTCGGCGGCTGGTTCCGAACAGGGCTTTTCCGGGAGAAGAAGGAGCGTTAGGGTCTGCAGTTATTTTTTATTTTACATCCAGTCGTCAATCCCTGTGAACAGCCCCTTTCAAAACGTTTGCCGCGATTTTCTGTTAACGAACACAAAAAATCCGGAAGATTGAACAGAATTATCATTTCTTTGTACAAACATATACAAAAGAATTGGCCTAAAATGGCAGATTCTCAATTTTTCAGCCTAAATTTGTAACACTCAAAAGATATATTGATTAATTAAATTAAAACTTTTAACGACGTATGGTTAATTTTTCACTTGAAGGTAAGATAGCTTTGGTAACTGGAGCTTCTTATGGTATTGGTTTCGCTATTGCAACAGGTTTTGCTCAGGCTGGTGCTACAATCGTATTCAATGATATTAAGCAGGAATTGGTCGACAAAGGTCTGGCTGCATACAAGGAACTGGGTATCGAAGCTCACGGTTATGTATGCGACGTAACCAATGAAGAAGCTGTAAATGCCATGGTTGCCCAGATTGAAAAAGAAGTAGGTGTAATCGATATTCTGGTAAACAACGCAGGTATCATCAAGCGTATTCCGATGTGCGAAATGTCTGCAGCTGAATTCCGTCAGGTTATTGATGTAGACTTGAACGCTCCGTTTATCGTTTCTAAGGCTGTGATCCCTGCAATGATCAAGAAAGGTCACGGTAAGATCATCAACATCTGTTCTATGATGAGTGAACTGGGTCGTGAAACAGTTTCTGCTTATGCGGCTGCCAAAGGTGGCTTGAAGATGCTGACTCGCAATATCGCTTCTGAATACGGTGAATTCAACATCCAGTGTAACGGTATCGGCCCGGGTTACATCGCAACTCCTCAGACTGCTCCGTTGCGTGAGCCTCAGGCTGACGGTTCTCGTCATCCGTTCGATGCATTCATCATCGCTAAGACTCCTGCTGCTCGCTGGGGTAATCCTGAAGACCTGATGGGTCCGGCTGTATTCTTGGCTTCAGACGCATCTAACTTTGTAAACGGTCATGTATTGTATGTAGATGGTGGTATTTTGGCTTATATCGGTAAGCAGCCTAAATAACATTGTAATATAACCTATATATAAGTACGGATGAGTCTTATTACTAAATCAATGAACGTCCTGCTGGCAGCCTGCTGCCTGGCAGGATGTTCTTCCAACAAGCAGACTGTAGAGATTACTGTAACCAACTCTACAGATTTAAACCGTGAAAACGAAATGGTTGAGATTCCTGTACGGAATCTGGAAAAACTGGCTGCTGCCAATGGGGAATGGGTAGTGACCGATGCGCAGCACAATCAGGTGCCTTATCAGATTACTCATGATAGTTTGCTGATCTTTCCGGCTACGGTAGGTCCGAATCAGGCAGTGGTATATACTGTATCGGCGGGAGTTCCGGAAAAAGTGGATACGATTGCGTGCGGAAAAATGTACCCGAATCGTCTGGATGACATTGCTTGGGAAAATGACAAGGCTGCATACAGAGCCTATGGACCGGCACTTCAGAAAACCGGAGAAAAATCTTATGGATATGATGTCTTCACTAAGTCGGTGTCAGAACCCGTTGTAGAGCAGAGATACAAGATGGAAACTGACTCTGCAACCATTGCGCAGATACGTCTTCTTAGAGAACAGGGACAAAAGGAAAAGGCCGACAGCTTGCTGAATACCAAGTCTTACCATGTCGATCATGGCAACGGTATGGACTGTTACAGCGTAGGTGCCACTCTGGGAGGAGGTACGGCTGCACTTATGGAAGATTCAACGATTATTTATCCATATTGTTATAAAGAGTATGCCATCCTGGACAATGGTCCGTTGCGCTTTTCTGTGAAACTGACCTATCATCCTTCGGTAGTCAAGAATGATTCGAATGTGGTAGAAACCCGAATCATTACGCTGGATAAGGGATCGTACCTGAATAAAACGGAAATCCGTTACGAAAACTTATCGGGTGCCTCAACCGTGGTGACCGGTATCGTACTGCATCCGCAGCATCCTGACGGTTATGCTTTCAGTACAGAAGAAAGATACATCGCATATGCCGATTCTACCAATAATACACAGAATAACAACGGTGTGATTTTTGTAGGAGCTGCTTTCGAACCTTCACTGGAGAATACAGGAGTTCAGTGGTTCTCTGAGGAAGAGAAGGCACAGCGTCCGGGTGCCATCGGACATTTGCTGGGATATACCACTTACCAGCCGGGAGCTTCCTATGTATATTATTGGGGAAGCGGATGGAGCAAGGCGGATATGCCCGACATGGAAACATGGAAACAGTATTTGAAAGAATACGCGCGTAAGATTGAGAAACCATTACACGTAGAAGTTAAATAGTTAAATGAATTTATGGAACAAGTTTTTAGTTATATCATAGGCTTGGGAGCCGCCGTAATGATGCCTATCTTATTTACAATTCTGGGAGTATGTATAGGTATCAAGTTCGGCAAGGCGCTGAAGAGCGGATTGTTGGTAGGTGTCGGTTTTGTGGGACTGTCAGTCATCACCGGATTGCTTACCAGCAGCTTGGGGGATCCCTTGAAGAAAGTGACAGAAATTTACGGATTGAGTTTGGGTATTTTTGATATGGGATGGCCGGCTGCCGCATCGGTAGCCTACAATACTTCGGTAGGAGCATTCATCATCCCGGTGTGTCTGGCAGTCAACATTGTCATGCTGCTGACCAAGACTACCAAGACAGTCAACATTGACTTGTGGAACTACTGGCATTTTGCCTTTATCGGTGCGGTGATTTATTTCGCTACTGATAATATCTGGTGGGGATTCTTTGCTGCAGTCATCTGCTACATCATTACGCTGGTAATGGCCGACCTGACCTGCAAGCAGTTCCAGGGATATTACGAGAAAATGGACGGTATTTCCATCCCTCAGCCTTTCTGTCAGGGATTCGTTCCGTTTGCATTGGTTGTCAACAAGGTGCTGGATATGATTCCGGGATTCGACAAACTGAATATCGATGCGGAAGGCATGAAGAAAAAATTCGGTATCATGGGCGAGCCTCTCTTCCTGGGAGTGGTAGTAGGCTGCGGTATCGGAGCGCTGGCCTGCAAGGACGGCAAAGAACTGGTAGACGGTATTCCTGCCATTCTGGGTCTGGGTATCAAGATGGGAGCCGTAATGGAGCTGATTCCTAGAATTACTGCACTGTTCATCGAAGGTCTTCGTCCGATTTCTGACGCTACCCGTGAACTGATTGCAAAGAAATTCAAGAATGCTTCAGGACTGAACATCGGTATGAGCCCGGCACTGGTTATCGGTCATCCGACTACCCTGGTAGTTTCTCTGTTGCTGATTCCGGTGGCACTCTTCCTTTCTGTAGTATTGCCCGGCAACCAGTTCCTGCCATTGGCTTCACTGGCCGGTATGTTCTATCTTTTCCCGGCAGTCCTGCCTATCACTAAGGGTAATGTACTGAAGACTTTCATCATCGGTCTGGTAGTATTGGTAATCGGTCTTTATTTCGTAACCGACCTGGCTCCGTTCTTTACTCAGGCTGCACAGGACGTATATGTGAAGACAGGTGATGCAGCTGTGAAGATTCCGGAAGGTTTCCAGGGCGGTGCGCTCGACTTCGCTTCCAGCATCTTCTCTTGGGTGATTTTCCATGCCATCTATAACATGAAACTGGTGGGTACAGGAATCCTGGTCATCTTTACTTTGGGACTGGCTATCTTCAACCGCCGGAGAATCATCAAGGAAAGCCGTCAGAACTGATCGGACCGTTGTGTTTACTAAAATAATTAATCACTAAATAAACAAGAAGCATATGAAAAAATTAGCGATTGCAATGATGATGGGTTTTGCAGCGTTTACTGCCAATGCCCAGATTGCGAGTGTAAGTGTACAGACTGCATGCCATCCTCAGGATGTGAAGACTTATGATACTCAGAGACTGCGCAGCAGTTTCGTAATGGAAAAAGTATTGGTTGCCGATGAAATCAACCTGACTTATTCTATGTACGACCGTTTCATTTTCGGTGGTGCGATGCCGGTGAACAAAGAACTGACTCTGGAAACCATTGATAACCTGAAGGCACCTTACTTCCTGTTCAGCCGTGAGCTGGGAGTCATCAACGTGGGTGGCGAAGGTATCGTGACTGTAGACGGTAAGGAATATACACTGAACTTCAAGGAAGCGCTTTATGTAGGAAGCGGCAACCAGAAGGTGACTTTCAAGAGCAAGGACGCTTCTAAGCCTGCTAAATTCTATCTGAACTCTGCTACTGCTCACAAGTCTTACAAGACTCAGCTGATTACTTTGGACGGAAGAAAAGGTTCACTGAAAGCCAACTCTTTCGCTGCCGGAAAGATGGAAGACAGCAACGACCGTGTCATCAACCAGTTGATCGTGAAGAACGTACTTCAGGAAGGTCCTTGCCAGTTGCAGATGGGATTGACTGAACTGAAACCGGGTAGCGTATGGAACACCATGCCGGCTCACACTCACTCTCGTCGTATCGAGGCTTACTTCTACTTCAACCTGACTCCGGGCAACATGATTTGCCACCTGATGGGTGAACCTCAGGAAGAACGTCTGTTGTGGTTGGCTAACGAACAGGCTGTAATGTCTCCGGAATGGTCTATCCATGCTGCAGCAGGTACCAGCAACTACATGTTTATCTGGGGTATGGCCGGTGAAAACCTGGACTATGGAGATATGGACAAGATTTCTTATACTGAAATGAGATAATACCGAAGGATATTTATCCTTTTGGTACAGGCATAAAATAACAGCCTGCCGTTGATGAGTGACTCTCTCAATGGCAGGCTGTTTTATTATCCGGTTCACACGGAACAGAATGAATGCGGTTATCGGCTGGCTGCAAATCATATTATCTGCAACCTGTAGAGGTACGGTCAGTGTCCTTCAGTCCGCAGTTGGGGTGAATCCTCCGTCCGTATGCAACTGTCCGTGTGGTATTATTTCAGGAAACTTTCTCTCATCGGGGAGAAACAGTCGATTAGCATTCCCGGTTCGAGGCATTTGCATCCGTGTTCTACATCCGGCTCCATGTAAAGTGCATCACCGCCCGAAACTACCTTCTTTTCTCCGTTGATGGTAAATTCGAACTTTCCGCTGACTACGTATGTCACCTGTGTATGGTAGTGGCGGTGAGTCGCTCCCACAGCGTCTTTGTCAAATTTGATTTTCACCATCATTACCTGTCCGTTGTAGCCCAATATCTTGCGTACTACACCCTTGTCTCCGGTAGCCTCCCATTCCGATTCGCTGTCGAACATAAAGGCCAGACTGCATGTCTTTTCTACAGCCTTCTGCGGCTCGTTCATTTTTTCCATGGCATAAGTGGCCGGCATGAATGCCAGACAAGCCATGCAAAACGAAAATAATCTTGTTTTCATAGTGTGTTATATTATTGATATTGACATTGAATGCTTAAATCAGCAGGATGCGTTCTCCCGCACGTTTGGCCATGGCACTCTGTATCTGCTGCAGTTCGATGTACCGCTGCATGATTTTTCTGGACTGTTCCGGATCGTTCTGTACAGCAGGTTCCGAGAGCTCGCGCAAAGTCTGCTTCATCTCCTCGTCGACAATCGAAATCTTGAAGTCGATGACCAGTCTCGGAATCAGTTCGTGCAACCGCTCCTTGTCGGTTACGATTTTCTGTGCCTTGAAGTGGTACTTGCTCAACTGATACCTGTCGCTGGCAATTTCCGCTGCGAGCCTGCTGATTTCCGGATCGGGATGAGCCACAAAATACTTTTCTGCGATGAAGTTCGGGTTCTGCAGCTGCTGTTCGATTTCCCTCAGCATCTTCCGGTGCAGGGGACTGTGGAACTGCAGGTTGTCTTCCTTCAGGTTATCGATAATGAATTCGGCCACCTTATAAGGTACGGCCTCTCCGTTTTCGTCCTCGATGTAACACATTACGCACTCTCCGTAGCGCACCAGCATCTTGACCAGCTCCTGTTCTTTCTGGTAGAAGAGTTTCTGGTCGTTGCCTTCTGCCGGAATAAACGAGCGGTACGTATCTTCGGGGGCTACGGGCAGGGGAATGGCTTCTTCTGCCGGAAGTACTGTATTTTCACCGGTTTCTGCGGGCCGGTTCTCACCGTTTGTTCCTGTGTCCGGCGCTTTTTCGCTTCCTTCCTTTGCCAGCAGTGCCTGCTTTTCCCGCTCTTCGCGCTGCTTCTTCCTTTCCGCCTCTTTGAAACGGTTCTCGTGGGCCTGCTCAATCAGTTTGGCAGTAGCCTCCACCAGAATTTTTTCCTCCATTTCCAGCAGCTGACTGCATTCGCGGATGTACACCGAACGGACAATGGAGTCGGGAATCACAGAGATGCTCTTTACGATGCTAGAAATCAGGGCCGCCCGCTTGATCGGGTCCTTTCCGGCCTCTTCCATCAGCAGGTTGGTCTTGAAGCGGATAAAATCCACCTCATGGTCGTTGATGTAAGCCTGGTAATCCGTCGCGTTGTGCTTCCGTGCAAAACTGTCAGGGTCTTCACCGTCGGGGAGAAGACACACCTTGATGTTCATGCCCTCTTCCAGCAGCATGTCAATTCCGCGGATACTGGCCTTGATACCGGCTCCGTCTCCGTCATAAAGTACCGTAATGTTGTTGGTAAAGCGATGTATCAGCCGGATCTGATCGGAAGTCAGTGCCGTACCCGATGAGGCCACTACATTCTCTATGCCGCTCTGGTGCATGGAGATGACGTCGGTATATCCTTCTACCAGGAAACACCGGTCTTGCCGTACGATGGCCTGCTTGGCAAAAAAGATACCATACAACTCCCGGCTTTTGTGATAAATCTCCGATTCCGGGGAGTTGACGTACTTCATCTGTACATTCTTGGTCGCACTGCTCAGCACACGTCCGCCGAAAGCCACTACCTTGCCCGAAATCGAATGCACCGGAAAGATGACACGTCCCCAGAAGCGGTCGTGCAGTTTTCCGTCGTCCTTTCGGTAGCAGAGTCCGGTCTTGACGAGAAATTCTTCCTTATAGCCTTTCTGCAAGGCCGTATCTGCCAGTGCCGTACGCTTGTCCGGACTGTATCCCAACTGGAATTTCCGGATGATGTCATCCCGGAATCCCCGGCTGCGGAAGTACGTCATACCGATCCGCTGTCCCTCCAGCTGGTTGTACAATACATCCTGGAAATATTCCGCAGCAAACTGGTTGACGACGAACAGACTTTCCCTCAGGCTGTGTGCCTGCTTCTCCTCGTCGGTCAGCTCCCGCTCCTTCACTTCGATGTTGTATTTCTTGGCCAGCCATTTCAGGGCTTCGTAATACGACATCTGTTCGTGTTCCATGATGAAATGCACCACGTTTCCGCCCTTTCCGCAACTGAAGCATTTGCATACTCCCTTGCTGGGGGACACACTGAACGAAGGTGTCTTTTCATTGTGGAAAGGGCACAGGCCGATGTAGTTCACCCCACGCTTGCGCAGGGTAACAAACTCCGATACAACATCCACAATCTGGGCTGCATCCAATATCCGGTCTATGGTGGCTTGGTCTATCATATCAAGCCACGAAATTACGAAAAATAATTCAATATCCGTTCATTCCCGACTTCCGTTGTGTGTCCTTTTTAAAACAGGAAGAGGATGGAGGAGCCGAACGTCAGGTTGTGCATCGGTGTCCGCTGCCGGTAAATCCGGGTAGTGGTGTTTCCGTGCTCGTCTGCCCAGGAGTTGTTGAACTCGTACGTCAGTTTCAGGTTCGAGTAATCATAGTCGCAGAATATCTTGAAGGCCGCATTGTCCTTGTACTGATAATGCAGGGAGATACCGGTTCCGGCTTTGAATGTCGACCCTCTGCGTATGTTCAGGAATTCCTCGTCCACAAACTCCGTGGCCAGCAAGGTGCGCCGGTCCGTGATATTCTCCTGTGCCATGTAATACTCCACGTCCTCCCGGTAATATTTCTGATATTCACTCTCGGAAACCTTCGTCCTGTCGAAGATTTCGGGATTGATGCTGCTGATGGAGTTCAGGCTGAATCCGGCATTCCATCTTCTGCCGATCAGACACTTCGTCACTGCCCGGAAACGCTGTCCGAACGGAAGCGAGAAATACACACCCAGGTCGGTGTCGCAGATTCCCAGGTGGTCGGACTCCAGTCCGTGAAAGAGAAACATATTTACCGGAGCCCCGTTCAGCCGGTCCGAATCGAGGTCGAACAGCTCCAGGTTGTCCGCCGGAATGTCTGCCGTAATCGGGAGCGTGGCAATCCGTACCCTTCCGCCTATTCCCCACAGCGAATTGAAGAAATAAGCCCCTTCTACTCCTACCACCGTATTGCTGCCTATCTTCAGCCGCATGTCCAGCGGAGTCCCGTTTTCCGTATCGTATATCTCCGGGCTCTTCAGTACCGACGGTCCCGTCCGCATTCCCAAGTCGAATCCCAGAAACGAAGGAGAAGTATCGCTGATATCCCTCGAATAGCCGGTGGCATGCCGGGGCTTCAGTACCACGTCCGAGAGGAAATACCCCAGTTCGGTAGTCGTGATTCCGATACCTGCCCCCACCAGTACGTCGCCCACCCAGTGGCGGTTGTTCAACTGGCGCATCACTCCGGTCACCCCAGCCAGCGTATATCCTCCGATGCTGATCCACGGACTGATTCTGCCGTATTCCTTGTGCAGGATGGTGGCTCCCATGAAAGCCGTAGCCGTATGACCGGAAGGAAAGGAGTTGCGCGAACTCTGGTCCGGTCTTTCTTCCCTGACCGTATACTTCAACGCATTCACGCAGCCCGCCATGAGGAGGGCCGAAAACGTATTGCTGAGTGCCAGTTCCTTCCAGGAACTCTGGCTTTCCACCCCTGCCGCCTTCATGACCCAGGTACTTGCCAGCGGCACATACTGCAGGTAATCGTCGTAGCGGTGATGGAACTTTTCGTCGAAACGGTTTCTCAGCGCCTTGAAATTCTCATTTTGGCGCTGGGCAATCAGTCCGGAGGCAATCAGCGGAATCCCCATGAGTGACATGCGGCTCTGGAAATACTCTCCGGCTGTTGGTGGGGAGGAGGCGGTTGAATCTGCTTTTTCAAGACCTTCCGGTACGTGCTGTGCATACAGGCAAGTCGTGAAAAAGCCATAAACAAGGGCAAACAATAATGCTCTTTTCATAGCTGTCAAGTCTGATAGAATTAAGTCTGAATAGTTTTGTAAAAATTGATTTTACAAATATAATTGTTTTACAGGGAATAAGAGTATAAAAAATGTATATAAATTACAATAAATCCGTGGGGAAAGGAGGGGAAGAAGTAACGCAGCAGAGCAGCTGTCGGCTTTGAGGGATGAAAAAATACTCAGTCAAACCGTGAATAGCGAAAATATGAACATTCTTGCAAACAATATAAAGAGACTTGTAAAGTTGTTAATATATACATTTGCAATGTCTTACAAAACATAATTTATGAGAAAGATATTGTTCATATTTGCTTTACTAGGAGCGGGGATTGTTCAAGGTAACAGTCAAGAAGTGTTGAGCTTGGAGGAATGTCTGAATATAGGTATAGAGAATAACCTTTCTTTGCAGACCAAGCGGAATGATATGGAAAAAGGGAAATATACGCTTTCGGAAAACCGGGCAAGGCTATTGCCTCAGATTAACGGTTTCGCCAATTTTAATGACAACATTGATCCTCCGGTATCTGTGACCGACGGGAGTGCTTTCGGGGTGCCATACAATGTCACACAGACACTGCAGTATACGGCGAATGCCGGAATTCAGTTGCAGATGCCGCTTTACAACCAGACCCTTTATACGGCAGTTTCCATTGCCCGTATCACCGACCGTATGAACCGTCAGAATTACGGAAAGGCGCGTGAGGACCTGATCATGGAGATTACGAAGATGTATTACCTGGGGCAGACTACTGCCGAGCAGTTGCGGCTGGTGGAAGGAAATATCCGCCGACTGGAGGAACTGAAGGATATTACGGTGGCCTTTTACGACAACGACATGGCGCTTGAGGTGGATGTTAAACGAGTAAACATCAATCTGGAGAACTTGCGTGTACAGTACGATAATGCAAAGGCAATGTTCACCCAGCAGATGAATATGCTGAAGTACCTGATGGATTATCCGGCCGACAAGGAGATTCTTCCGGAGCCTGTCAATACGGAACAGATTGCTACGGCTGAACTTTCCGGACTCTCGGAAGATTTATATGAACTGCAGCTGGTACGCTCACAGAAGGAACTGGCCGGAAAGCAGCAGCAGGCAGTGGTACACGGCTATCTGCCATCTTTGAGTCTGGTGGGGAATCTTTCTTTTTCAGCATATACGGATAAGGGATATCACTGGTTTCACAGTCACCCTTCCAACAAGTGGTACCGTTCTTACGGAATTGGGGTGTCTCTGAAGGTACCGATATTCGACGGGCTCGATAAGCGGCAGAAACTGAAAAAAGCAAAGCTGGATGTGGCCAATTTTACCTTGGCAGAAGAAAATGCAAGGAAGAGCTTGCAGACGCAGTACCTGAATGCCACGAACGATCTGATGAACAGTCAGCGCAACTTCCGGAAGCAGAAAGACAATTATCTGTTGTCGGAAGACGTGTATGAGGTGACCAGCAGCCGGTATAAGGAAGGCATTGCCTCGATGACGGAGGTCTTGCAGGATGAAATGAGGATGACCGAGGCGCAGAACAATTACATCAGTGCGCATTATTCGTACCGCTTGAACAACCTGACCTTGCTCAAGCTGACCGGGAAACTGGATACCCTGCTTCGTTGACGGCAGGCAGAAAATAGATTTATTCATTACCATCATTAGATAACCAATAATAAAAGAATCATTATGGAAACAACAAATATTTCAAATACACATCAGGAAAAAGCACAGAAATTAAGGAAATTACGTCGTTGGCAGAAGATTGCCAGTCTGCTGGGGGTATTGGTGCTGGCAATTGGACTGGTTCAGGTAGTCTTTCTGTTCTTAGACTACAAGCAGACTGAAACAAGCAATGACGCTCAGATTGAACAGTATATATCACCCGTTAACCTGAGGGCTTCGGGATACATCAAGCAGATTTGCTTTACGGAACATCAACATGTGAAGAAAGGGGATACGCTGCTGGTACTCGACGACCGTGAGTATCGTATCCGGGTGATGGAGGCCGAGGCTGCACTGAAGGATGCGATGGCGGGAGCGACGGTAATCGATGCGACCTTGCAGACGACGCAGAACAATGCGGCAGTCTTCGAGTCTTCCATAGCGGAAATTGAGGTCCGACTGGCGAAACTGGAGAAAGACCGTCAGCGTTATCAGAATCTGGTGAAGCGGAATGCCGCTACGCCGATTCAGCTGGAGCAGATTGAAACGGAATATGCGGCTACCTTGAAAAAACTGGAAGCTGTAAAGCGTCAGCAGCGGGCTGCCAAGTCGGGTGTCAATGAGGTCTCACAGCGAAAGGTCAACACCGAAGCAGCTATCCAGCGTGCACAGGCTGCGCTCGATATGGCAAGGCTGAATCTTTCTTATACGGTGGTAGTGGCCCCCTGCGACGGACAGTTGGGACGCCGTGCCCTGGAAGAAGGACAGTTTATCAATGCCGGACAGACCATTACTTACATCATCCCCGAAACGCAGAAATGGGTGATTGCCAATTATAAGGAAACTCAGATTGAAAACCTGAAGGAAGGACAGAAGGTAACGATTTCGGTCGATGCGGTCAGCGACAAGGAATTTGAGGGAGTGATTACGGCCATCTCGGGAGCTACCGGGTCCAAGTATTCACTGGTACCGACCGATAATTCGGCAGGCAACTTTGTGAAGATTCAGCAGCGCATCCCTGTACGCATTGACTTTGTCAATTTGTCAAAAGAAGAAAATGAAAGACTGGCTGCCGGAATGATGGTGGTCGTGAAAGCAAAACTTTAAGATTATGGCTTCTTATCCTAAAAATTATCCGTTCTATAACTGGGTACCCAAACCCGTAGGAATTGTCATCCTGCTTTTCCTGTTTCTGCCGATTCTGACTGTGGGAGGGGTCTATACCTCCAACAGCGGTGAGATGATGAGCGGACTGGGTATCATTTCCGAACACATCCAGTTTGCCGGCTTTGTGACCTCGGTAGGAATGGCGGCATTCTGTCCGTTTTTCTATCGCCTGGTGTGCATTCGCCGGGAGAAACTGATGTGCCTGGTCGGATTTTCCATCATGTACGGGCTGAGCTATGTGTGCGCGGTGACCGACAGCATCTTTATCCTTGCCCTCTGCAGTCTCATTATGGGATTTTTCCGGATGGTGCTGATGATGGTCAACCTGTTTACACTGATCAGGTATGCCTTCGGTATGGAGGCTACCCGTAACATAACTCCGGGTCTGGAGCCGCAGGATGAGGCCGGATGGGATAAACTTGATGTGGAGAAGAGTAACAGTCAGCCGATGATTTACCTTTTCTTCATGATCCTGGGGCAGATGGGTACCTGGCTCACTGCCTGGCTGGCCTATGAATACGAATGGCAGTATGTCTACTATTATATGATGGGAATGTTGCTGGTCTCTATTTTACTCATATTCATTACGATGCCTTTTCATACATATGTGGGGCAGCGCTTTCCCATCAATTTTCGTGACTTCGGCAATGTGGTCATCTTCTCCGTGCTGTGGGTTTCGGTCGTTTATGTACTGGTATACGGCAAGGTGCTCGACTGGTATGACGATCCTTCCATCTGCTGGGCTACGGCGCTGGCCTTTGCTTCGGGCGGCATTTTCCTTTATATGGAGTCTACCCGCCGTTCGCCTTACTTCTTGTTGGATATTTTCAAGCTGCGTACCATCCGTGTCGGGATTGTCCTGTTTTTCCTGCTGATGGTACTCAATTCCAGTTCGATGCTGGTCAATGTCTTTACCGGAGTGGGCATGAAGATAGACAACTGGCAGAATGCTACGCTGGGCAACTGGTGTCTGGCGGGGTATGCCATCGGCATCGTTCTCATTCTAGTGCTGCGCAACAAGGGAGTACATTTCAAGTACCTCTTTGCCATGGGTTTCCTGTTCATTGGCCTTGCTGCCCTGTTCATGTATTTCGAGGTGCAGACCATGGGGCTGTATGAGCGGATGAAGTATCCCATCATTATCCGTTCGGTGGGAATGGTGATTCTGTATGCCCTGACAGCTGTATATGCCAATCAGCGAATGCCTTACAAATATCTTTCTACCTGGGTATGCATCATGCTGACTGTGCGTATGGTGCTGGGGCCGGGTACGGGAGTGGCTCTGTATACCAACGTGCTCCAGGAGCGCCAGCAGTATTATGTTACCCGTTATGCTCACGGAGTAGATGGGGTCAGCCCCGAATCTTCCCTCTCCTATAAACAGACAGCTATGGGCATGAGGCTCCAGGGAAAGAGTGAGACGGAGGCAGCACAGATGGCTGCGTTGTCGGCAAAGGGGAAAGTACAGGTGCAGGCCACACTGTCGGCTGTGAAAGAGATGTCCGGATGGACATTCTACGGCTGTATGGCTTGTGCAATATTTGTACTGGTCCTGCGTTATCCTAAACGAAAATTATTAACTTAGCGGCATGTTCCAGGGGGGATTCTCCTTTAAAATATGTCGCCATGAACCACTGTCAGGAAAGATTGGAAAAATTGAATGAAGCCTTATTAGGCAATGCATATATCTGTTCTTCAGGGGGAGTACTGCATACTTTCCCTGAGGCATTCAGAACACCTTATATGGTGAATGGTATCGGACTGATTGTCTGTAACGGAGGTGGTTTCCGGTTCATGCTGGACAGAAAACCGTATTCAGCCACAGCCGGTGAAACACTTTTCATTCCGGAATATTCCTGTTTGCAGATCTTGGAAGAGGATCCCGGACTGGAGGTCTTTGTCTTTGTGTATCAGGTAGATCCTATCCGAGATATCATGGGCACTTTGGTACTTTCCATGTACCCCTATTCGCAGTTGTCGGCAGAGCCCTGCTACGTGTGGAAGACGGGCGAAGAGGAGGAGGTTCTGAAGTATATGTCCTTGCTGGAAAGCGCACAAGCTGCCCGGAGCAATGTGATGGCTTCCTACGAATGCAAACTGCTGTTGCTGGCTCTGACGCACAGACTATGCTCTATTTACAGCCGGAAACTTCAGACGGCCAGTGAAAAAGTAGGTCATAAGAACGAAGTGTTCATGAAGTTGATCGATCTGATTGACCGGTATTACATGCAGGAGAGAGGAGTAGAGTTTTATGCGGACAAACTTTGTCTTTCTCCGAAATATCTGTCGCAGGTTTCAAAGCAAATCAGTGGATATACGGTCCAGGAACTGGTATTCAAAGCGATTGTCCGAAAGTGTATCTCTCTGTTGAAAAATACACAGAAGCCTATCCAGGAAATTTCAGATGAGATGAATTTCCCTAATGCTTCTTATTTTGGAACCTTTTTCAAGAAACAGACGGGCTTTTCTCCCATGCAGTATCGTTTGCAGAAGGGAGAGCTGCCGGATGAGGCTGATTCGCATTAATGCTGGTGAAAGAAACCGTCTGGAAAGTATTATTGAAGAGATGGTTGTCGCTGATGGTCTTGTTGCTGAAGGACTTTCGGCTTCTGACTGGCCTCCGCAGGAAGGTCGGGCAACTTCCCATTGAGGGTTGTCCGACCTTCCTGCGGAGGTTCTTCGACCTGCGTATGGGGGTTGAAGAACAGAAGATTGCCGGAATGCATTCATGTCGGGTTTCTTTCAGGAATGTTTCATTATGGGTATATATCTGTCTTGGGATGATGTAAATCAATTAAATGTCATTTTGCTTGTCGTTTCTGTGATATTTATTGCATTTTATTTGCTTTTTAGGACTAAATTCCGTTTATTTGTAATATAGATATTAGATTTATCAAGTAAAAGGATTAAAAGTTTTCAGGTTTTCATTTGATTCAGCCTGTGTTTGAATGGACTGAATAATTTATTTTAATGTTATGGAAAAGACTGTTACACGCAAGATTGGACTCGTGGCACATGATGCCATGAAGAAAGATTTGATAGAATGGGTTCTGTGGAATTCAGAACGTCTGATGGGACATAAGTTCTATTGTACTGGTACTACCGGTTCGCTGATTAAAAAGGCGCTTCAGGAGAAGCACCCTGATGTGGAATGGGATATTGTGATTCTGAAATCAGGTCCGTTGGGCGGTGACCAGCAGATCGGTTCGCGCATTGTGGAGGGAGAGATTGACTATTTGTTTTTCTTTACCGACCCGATGACCTTGCAGCCTCACGATACGGATGTCAAGGCACTTACGCGACTGGCAGGGGTGGAGAATATTGTTTTCTGTTGCAACCGTTCGACTGCCGACCATATCATCACCAGTCCGCTTTTCTCCGACCCGAATTACGAGCGGATTCATCCTGACTATACGCAGTATACGCAGCGTTTTGCGAACAAACAGATTGTATCCGAGGCAGCCGAACAGGTGGCCAAGCGCAAAAAGAAGCAGAAAAAGGGATAGGAATATTCTGCTGTCGGAGTAGATTTGCTGAATAAAAAAATATTGCCCGGCCATTGTAGGATACAGTGGCCGGGTATTTTGTAAGTGGAGGTTCGTCTTGGTTTAAGGCATCCACGGGGGCGGTGCTTTGGGGAACCACGTAGCCCTTCCTGTATTCAACCTTTTTAAAATAGATAAAAAAAGAAAAACCGCTGATAAAATAATTATCAGCGGCTTCCTAAGTTTGCTTCTTGTTTTTGAGTGATCCGCTTGGGGGCGGAACCTTATATTTTTTATCGCTAATAATCAGTTGCTTATCTTGCTGTTTATCATTTAGTCCACCTATTTCACCTCGATTGAACTTCTTTGTTCTGCACTGATATACAACTCTTTGTCAGTAATGCAAATATACTAAATTTTTCTTTGGTGAAACTATATAATTCAATATTTTATTGGGGAGAACAATAATAAAACTTAGTTATTCCAGAAATTATCTAACGGAATAATTTAATGACTAATAGTTTCTTTAATTGATATATTCAATATTAATAATAGTTGGTATAAGTTTTGATATTTTACCGTGTTGTATACATAGTAATTTTTACTGATGTTGGATTTTGTTATTTATCTAATAAAATGTTCAGTTTTTATATTATAAAATGTTCAGTTTTTATATTTCTATTATTATTAATTTCTTATGTTATAATTTTACCTTTAATTTAATATTAGATATATTTGCAATTGACAAATAGTGTTGATTGGTTTGACTTTAAATTAAATATAAGATAATTATGTAAAGATATGCTCAACAATAGAGAACAAAGTATTATAGAAGAAAATCCAGCACCAGACATCAGTGTTTCTAATGAAAACTTGATTGCGGCAAAATTTACTTCAGCTGGTGTCAAAAGATATGAAAACACCTTGCAAGCATATTCTAAAGAATTGTTTGCGAAAGCTGTTTGTTATGGTGATATAGAACAATCTGAAAACTATGATAGAGAAGTAACAGAAAAGCATGTACGATTGGCAGCTGAAAAAATGGGTCAGTTCATTGATCAAAAAGAAACCCCGACTTATCTAATCTACATTCAAGCATTTGAATATATATGCTCAATAGCTGTAGGTGTTGGTGCAAGTAACACAGCGAAAGATTGGGGAATGTGGTTGTTGTTTATAGCAGGGGTGCTTGGTCTTTCTTTATTTTTTATACGTCAAATTAAAAAAAATCAATACAATGGACAATAAAAAAGTATACATTTCTTATACATCAGAAGCTGAAAAGGCATATGAAGCATTAACAGGAGATCTTAAAAAACGTATTGAAGATTTTCTAATCAAAGAAAAATATGTTACAGGGGATTCAGAAATCGAGATAACCGTTTCAGACATAGAGAGGATAAAAAACAGAATTACTATACAATCTGATCCCAAAAAGGAAAAAAAATTCTTATTATTAGGATATACATATATTATAATCGGAGTTATATTATTCTTGATTGCATTTTTCTGGGATGATATTGAATATATGTTTATGAACGACAAATTTAATGGAATTTTAGGGATTATGGGATTTGGAATAACACTTTTTGGACTGTTGCTTGTCTTTGCTATATCTGTAAAAACAAGTAATAATATTTCTGAAATTGATGATTTAAATAAAAAATACACAAAATATAACAATGAGACAATAAACATCAAACAATTTGAAAAAATAGCAGAGATTTATGACCTTTTACTTCTTTTAAAAGAAAAAGAGATTCAACAAAAAGAGGACCTAGAAAAAATGATTAAAGAGAAAGAGATTCAAGAGGACAAAGACTCTGTAAAAATTGAAATGAAATAATCATAGAACAATTCCGGATATGCTAGTTGACATTTCCGGAATTTTTATAATATGACATCCTCTATTGAGCAAAGATAGAGTATCATTAGTGTCCCGTTAAAATGGGACGAGTTAAACAATTAATCAAATAGCCCCGGAATTAGGGGATCATTTAGATCTTTGACATCATTGAAATTAGTCTTGTCGAACAGGTCATGCAAGTGGGTTTTGTCAGTCAATGATATGCTGAGAATCTGCAAGACTTCATAGGTTGAGCGTTTCAAATTCAAAATCGGTTAGTTGAGAGAATACGTATTTGTCTTGGAACATAGCAGCTATTTATATTAGACTGCAAAGTTGCAAAATCAAGTCCGTTTCATTTCAAAAAACCATGTAAGTGACTATATTTCAATAATTTCAAAGAACTATTTATCCACTTTTACGGGACAGTAGTGATAGAGTATATAAAAAGAGACTTATTCATTTAAAGGCCTCTTGTCTATTTTTCTCAAGAAGCTCTTCAATATCAGATTCCCGATATAAAATTTTACCTCCAATCTGATAATAGGGTAATATTCCATTATTCCTATATTCTTGCAAAGTCCGTCTTGATACTTTAAGATAATTTGCCAACTCTGCATCATTCATATATCTATGCCCATTAAATGTTGGGTTGTTGTTCTTCAGAATATCTTCGAGTCTTGTTAGCGTATCTTTTAACCTATTGTATATCTGAATAACTTGCTCATTATCTTGGGTAATTACTTTGCTCATAATTTTCTGTTGTGTTTTTCAATGAACTTCTGAATATCTTCTTTTTTATAATAAATCTTTTTTCCAATTTGAGAATAAGAGATTTGGTCTGTATCTCTAAGATTCTGTAATGTTCTGGGAGAAATTTTGAGAATCAGGCAAACTTCTTGATTATCCAACCATTCCCCTATTGTTTTCTGTGAAGAAGCTGTTATCAATTTATCAATGGTATCAAGGAAGTTTTCAATTTCCTTTAAAGTCTTTTCATATGTAGCTGTTTCAATTCCAATGATTTCCATATCCAAAAAAGTTGAGTTTGTACAAATGTATTTTGAATATGTATATGATACAAAATGTTGTCATTAGGTGTCGTCAGGTAGCATCAGATGTCATTGTTGGTGGCTGTGTTAACCGGTTTCCAATTCTTTATTACATAGTTTACACTTTTAGTTTACACTAAATATTAAGTAGGAAATTTTATACTCCTGATTATCAGTATTTAATAAGCTTGTTGATCTTTGTCTTAGATTTAGGCATACTATTTCCATTACTATAAGTATATACTCTTAGAGTGCGCACGAAGAGAGTATCGATTTATTCACTTAATAACATTGGAATTATGTCATATATAGATAATGAGATACTCGAAAGACTGATAGGAACTATGGTTGAGGGGTTTGCCCGCATTGAAAAAAAACTGGACCAGATGAACCGTCTGAAAGAATGTATGAACGGAGACAGACTGCTTGATAATGTAGATCTGGCAGAACTCCTTGGTGTGTCACAAAGAACTCTGGCACGTTACCGGCAAGAGGGCAAGATTAAATATTATTCGGTGGAAAAGAACGGGAAATCATTCTATCTCGCCTCAGAGATACAGAGTTTCCTTCTCCAGCGAGGTAAGAACGTAGTAAATAATAAGTAGCAAATAGAATAAGTGACCGTATTCTGATGGAAAGATGATACATACGGTCACTTATGCATTATACCGGGATTGCGGTCACTTTCAATGTCTCCAGATTGACATAGGCACCGCGATATAGTGTTTTTCCTTCCTTGAACATTCTCCATAATATGTCACATCCGATATGTGCCAGTGTAGAGTTAATGAACAAATCCTGTTTTTCCAGGGCTTCCGCCAGAGAACAGCTTGGTCCTGATTCTTTTTCCTTGATTTTTGCATAGTCCACTTCCTCGGTGATGACATTCATTTTAGGCATGGGAATATATTCCTGTGAAGAAGGTTGGAGAACTTTCTCACGTACCGTTCCGATGATGACCTGTCCTTTTGTCTGGCTGTTCCCGAAATCCATCCAGTATATGGGAGCCGAATGGTCACTGAAGTTTTCTTTGCGGACTTTCTTCAGGAACTTCCAAAGCGTAAGACGTGAACGTATATTGTCCGTACAGGTAATGATGATATTTGCTGTGCTATCTTCAGAAAAATTTCTGGTAGGAAAACATTGCGGTTCGGCAGTCCATGCGTATCCGAAGAAACGGTTGATGCGTGTGATAAGTGATACGGCTTTGTTCAGTCCCAGTTCCGTCTCACTGAAAAGCTGACGTCCTATATTGGCCTGGCTTACTGTGTCGGGATCGAATACGGTGACATGCAGTCCGGGATGGCCCAATGCCTGAAGTGCCATGCTCATGCGTGCAAGATTGGTTATCACTTGTGAGCCGGTACCTCCTGCTCCGATGACGAATACCGTTACCGGATGACGCGGATTGAGCAGGTAGCGGTCGGTAAAATGTATCTTTTTCATGGAAGTATGTCTTTAAGTTTTTTATTCATGGGCGTGAGTTCGTTCATGTCGAACGGATTGTTTCTTATGTTCTCGGTGACGATGACAAGATTTGAAACGGTAGGATTCACATTTCCTCCCAGATGGGAGAATTCAGTCAGCCAGAACCGTTTTTCCCAGTATCCCAGCAGGGAAAGGAAAGTCGGGTTCTGTGGCTTTTCCAAAGAACTGCTGCCAAGGCAGACACTTGATCCGGTCACGTTGAAGAACGGGGCACGGAACAGCGGAGTCGTCTCCATTGGACGTTTTCCCTTGAAGGCGAATACGTCCATGCTTCCGTTTTTTACATGATAAACAATTCCCGGCAGATTGAATATGCCGTCCTGTATATTGAGATCCTTGTGAAAGAACATCTGTCTCTTTCCGGGCGGATTGTACCAGATATATTCTTCCTGTCCTTTTCTCGGATTGCAGGCCAGCATGTTTTCGGGGACTCTGCCTGCCGGTATCCCGCTCATTTCCTCCGTATAGGATTCCAGTAGGGTATTCATGAATTCGTATGTGACGGGGATACCTGCCCCCATCTGTCCGCTTTTCCCGATGGGACGCAATTCTATGAAGTACCTGGTGTCAGAATTTCTTCTGTCTTCATACTTGTAGGCTATGATAGCCGCCTTCGGCACCATCATTTTTTGAATATTTTGGGTCAGTTCATTCATGATGTTTATAAATTATAGGTAACATGTTTTACAAATTTCTCAAACCATTTTGAGAACCGTTCCGGATAATTCTCTGGTCTGAACAGTTTTTCAGTTTCCGGTGTGATGAAGGTAAATGATACGGGAGTCTGGTTATATGTTTCCTGACAGTCAGTACTGAAACAGCTTTCCATGTCTTTGGTAACCGTATCCGTAATGGAATACGTTAGCAGAATCTGATATTCGAGCGGTGGCGGTTCGAAATCCCTTTCCTTTTCGCTTGCAAAATCATAGTCATAATTCAAGATATAAGGGCTGTCCTTTGCAATCTGAAGTGACCCCAAAAAGTTGGACAAGTTAAACATTATCCCGTAATAGAAAGAGTTCGGTATTGTACCGGACTCTTT